>JAEEGG010000346.1_pt1 | contig 177921 bp, 135 predicted proteins | sample 9134161 | NCBI WGS metagenome assembly JAEEGG01 (sample SAMN16246543, study PRJNA631951) | gut metagenome | biome: gut microbiome; feature: rumen; material: CR-attached | host: Bos | place: Iran: Karaj | collected 2018-10 | reverse complement strand
GGCCGTCCGTGGCAACACCATATTGCCCACCTGTAGTGGCGTTGAAAGAGAATTGGAAATGCCAGTCCGAAGGGATTGTACTGCCGCCTGTAAAGGTGAACGTGGTCTTGGGAATGAAATCCTCAGCAGAACCGCTTATATTATCCCAACCCGAACTGTTGTGACCTTGCATGCTGGCTTGCGATGCGGAAACACCGTAAAAAGAAGAAGCCTCGTAGTCGCCCACTTCCGTGTTATAGATTTCAACCACAAGGTTGCCGCCTTGGTAGGTGTAGGGCGTGGTAAAGGTGATGTTCATGGTGGAGTGGGTGCCGTCCAAAGCCCCTGTGTAAACGGTCGTGGCACCGATCATGTCCACGAAGGACGACAACGTGCTGTTCGACACTTCCTTGATGTTGACCACGAACTGGGCATTTCCCCATAAACCGGAGGCAGAATCGCACAGATAATACGTCAGACCCGTGATGGAACCGCCAACCATCACGCTTGTAGAAGCAATCATACTGGCAGGATAGATGGTTTGGCAACGACAATAACTGTCAACCCAGAAACCATTGACAGGCACTTTCGAATTGGTTTCTGTGCCATCGGCCACGGTCAACGTCTGCGCAAACAACACCATAGGCAGCAACAATGCTGCAAGCACTAAAATTTGTAGTTTTTTTCCCATATTATTTTAATTTAGTTGGTTAGTATATTTTTTCTCATTCCTACAAAATAAAACTTCTTATTTCTACAAAAATAAAAATTCTTATTTCTACGAAAATACAGCTCCCATTGTAATGTGTGTGCAAAGATATAAAAATTTGTTTTGTTATTATATGTCACGAAACCAGAAAAAGACCAACATTCATGTTTAAAAAAAAAATATTTTTGTGTGACGGAGTATATGAAAATTTTTGTATTTTTGCAGCCTCAAAACAAACGGGGCATTAGCTCAGTTGGCTAGAGTGTCTGACTGGCAGTCAGGAGGTCACGGGTCCGACTCCCGTATGCTCCACCAAAACAAGCACTTGCTTTATGCAGGTGCTTGTTTTTTTTGTATCTTTGCCGTCTCAAAAGAATCGTATGGAGGAGACACAATATTTTGTAGCAAAGACATTTGCAGGTATCGAGCCGGCGTTGGCCGACGAGCTGGTGCGCTTAGGAGCCCGCAACTGCCGCATCATGAGCCGTGCCGTGGCCTTCGAGGGCGACATGGATCTGATGTACCGCGCCAACTATTTCTGCCGTTGCGCATTGCGCATCCTTTGGCGACAAAAAACTTTCACTTTCCAAAACAAACGGCAGTATTACGAACAAATCTTCGACTTCCCCGCCGAGAAATTCCTGCGCCGTGACGGCACGATGGCCGTACACACCACCTGCGCCGACACCATCTTCAAAACGCCTCTGTTCGCGTCTGTGCTGGCCAAAGATGCTATTTGCGACCGCTTCCGCGACTTGTACGATGAACGACCAGACGTGGATCGAGAGAATCCGGACGTTCAGTTCCATTTGCATATATATCGGGACGAGGCGCAGCTTTTCGTGGACAGCTCAGGCGAATCGCTACACAAACGCGGCTACAAGGTGCGCAACCACCCGGCCCCCATCAACGAAGTGGTGGCGGCGGCCATGATCGCGATGAGCGGATGGCATGGCGACTGCGACTTCATCGACCCTATGTGCGGCGGAGCCACGCTGCCCATTGAGGCGGCCATGTGTGCCCTCAACATCCCCGCGGGCTTCTACCGCCGCGAATACGGCTTCCTGCACTGGAAAAACTTCGACCAGGAATCCTGGAACCGAATCCGGAAGGAGGCAAGGATTGCCGAGGATGTGGACATCAACTTCTACGCCTCCGATATCAACCCCCGTTTCCTCGACATTGCCCGCGAGAACATCCGCCGGGCCCGCCTGGAAGACTTTATCACGGTGGAGAAATGCGACGCATTCCGTTTCAAGCCCCGACGAGTGCCAGCCCTGGTGATGATGAACCCGCCCTACGGCGAGCGGCTGGCGTTGGAAGACACCGAGGCCTTCTATAGCGACATCGGCAGAACTCTTAAATACAATTTTTCCGGCTGTCGTGCGTTTGTCATCAGTTCGGACCTGCAAGCGCTCAAGAGGGTAGGGCTGAAGCCCAGCACGAAAGCCACCCTCTACAACGGCCAGTTGGAATGTCGATTCCTGGGTTACGAGCTTTTTGAAGGCGACCGGAAACACCATATTATAAATAAGCAACAATCGTAACATGAGACAACGGCTGCTGATACCGCTTTTGATGTTCCTTGTATGGACGGCTGGCGCCCAGTCGAAATACAGCAACGAGTTCCTCTCCCTGGGCATCGGGGCGCGGGGGCTGGCCATGGCCAACACGATGTGCGCCACCGCCGACGACGTGACCGCCGCCTACTGGAATCCCGCCGGCCTGAGCCGTATGGACAAGCGCTATCAGCTTTCGCTGATGCACGCCGAATACTTCGCCGGCATCGCCAAGTACGACTACGGCGGCATTGCGGCACGCATCGACGACCATTCCTCCGTGGCGCTTTCCTATATCCGCTTCGGGGTGGATAACATTATGAACACCACCGAACTTATTGATGCACAGGGTAATGTGGATTACGATCGCATCACCTATTTCTCGGCCGCCGACAATGCCGTTTTGCTCAGTTACGCCTACGCCTTCGGGAAGGTGCCCGGCTTGTCTGTGGGTGCCAACGCGAAGATCATCCAGCGGGGCATCGGCAAGTTCGCCCGCGCGTGGGGCTTCGGGTTGGATTTCGGCTTGCAGTACGAACGCAAAGGCTGGCAGGCCGGCGCCATGCTGCGCGACGGCACCTCCACCTTCAACGCCTGGTCGTACCAGCTCTCGGACGCCGTGATTGACGTATTCCATCAGACCGGCAACGAGATACCCGAAAATGGGCTGGAGCTCACTTTGCCCGCCTTGCTGTTGGGCGGCGCCAAATATGTGGATTTTGGGAAGGGCTTCAACGCCACGTTCGCGCTGGGCCTGGACTGCACGTTCGACGGCAAGCGCAACACGCTGATACGAAGCAAGGTGCTGAGCATGGACCCGCATTTCGGCATGGAGTTCGGGTACAAGAAAATCGTGGCCTTGCGCGCCGGCCTCGGCAACTTCCAGCAGGAGCCCGACTTCGACGGCAAGAAGAAAACCACCCTGCAGATCAACCTCGGGGTGGGGGTATGCATCAAGAACATCGTCTCCATCGACTACGCCTTCACCGACCTGGGCAACCTCTCCATCGCCCAGTATTCGCACGTCATCTCGCTGAAGGTGGCAATTGATCGGTTCAAGAAACAAAAGTGATATCCCTATCCATACTTTGCCGCCAATAAACCAACTGCGATGGCAAAAACACCCGCCTTACAAGCTTCAAAAAGTTTGTCGTGATCTGTCACGCTTAATTCAGTTTTTGATTAGGACCAAAAAGGACCAAACACCCTATTGGTCAAGTCTTTATTTTTGCGGTGTCTTTCTAAAACAGAAACAAACACCACATTATGCAATACATCCAATCAGCAGCTGAATTAAGACAGGAAATACAAAACCGGTGTCTCAAAGTGGAAAAACGCCCTGGCGTGTATCGTTGGTGGTTTTTTAAAGCCGATGCCGATGATCTACTGGCGCATTTCAAGAATAGCATATTGTTAAAAGACATAGAACTGCAAGAACGGAAGATTAACGGGAAGCAGTATATGGCCCTCTATTTCGGCATCAGCAGCGATATGAGCCGGCGTATCCGCTGGCATATCCGCGGTCCGTTCAAGAGTTCCACTCTACGGAGGACGCTGCGTGCTATTATTGCCCCGGGTGCGGATGACAACACAGCCGAGACAATCGTCAACAAGCTGATCGACAGCTGTTTCTGGGAATGGGAATACACCGAGACCGTGGATCGGGCAGAATGCCGGGAAACAGAGGAACTCGCCCAACATAAGTTCGCCTATCCGCTCAACATCAGCAAGAACAACACGGTGCCTCCCGAATGGATTGCAGAGCTGAAACAGTTGAGAGCTGATTTGAAAAAGTAAAGGGACACCTTCAAATAAAAAGAAACGACTATGGGATTTTTATTTTTCCGTTCATCAAAAGATGACATCGACAAGCAAATTGCTTCTAAAAAAAAGCAGATTGAGGATTTGAAAGCAAAAATCGATTCCGCGAAAAGAAGCATTGCCGACGCAAAAGCATACAACAAGGCCGTTGGCAAAAAAATCCGGACATTCGAAGGGCTTGAATACACGATGAAAAGAAACAAGGAGATTTTAGCCCAGCTGAAAGAAGACCTTGCAAAACTGCGTGAGAAGAAAAAAAGATAACAAACTAAAAGAAATTACAATGGCAAAACAGATCAAAGTTTATGGCCTGTCACAGAAATGGACGGCCTTGGGAATTGTGGCGGCCTATCTTGAAATGCACCCGAACGCCACACTTGCCGATTTGCAGAAGGCTTTCCCGAAAAATGAAATCGGCAACGAAATTGATTCGGTTGACAACATTTCGGGCAAGAAGAAGTCGGGCGATTTTGAAGAAAAACTCGCCAAGCAAGTTGGGGATATGGACATGTTCCTGACCCTGAAAGACGGGACAAAAGTGGCCTTTACCAATCCGATGTGGCCCGCCGACAAATTCCAGAAAATCACGCAATTGGCACAGCGATATGATATTGATTTTGAAGTCAGTGAAACGGAAAAAGGGGCTGGCAAGCGTGGCAACTACCGTTTGGAGGTTCTTTCGGAAAAGAAGAAATGTAACTGGCTTCTCTGGCTGATTCTCGCCATCATCATTTTGGGTGTCGTCGCATATTTCGCAATGCGTTAAAACATTGAATACAATCAGATTAAAGGAGGCCGCCGAAAATCCGGAAAAGAGTAGGCACTAATGCATTAAAAAACGTTTTTTATGGCAACAGGAAAAATCACGAAAGGTGACAAAAAAAGAGGCAAAAAGATTGCCGGTCACATGGTTTGGCAAAATGAAGACAACTCCATCGAAGTGAGCAAGGAGATGGTTGAAAAATGCGGCTCCGTAAAAGCTGCTTTGAGAGAGTTGGCTACCCAGGCCGGATTCAAATTCGATCCGGATTGGACAGTCCAACAACTCGGGAAAAAATTGTTGGATTTTGCCGAAGGAAAGTAATTTTCAAGCAAGGTGGGGCCTACCGCCCCACCTTGTTCTTAAAAAAACAGCGAGATGAAAGTTCTACTTTGGATTCTGAACATTCTGAACCCCATAATCCTTATAGCAGCCGTGGGCTATTTCGCCATGGGCGACATTGAGGATTGGGTGCTTTATGCTGGTGCCGGCTCGGCTTTGCTTGGCCTGATCATCGGTTTCACTGGATGGGGCGAGACAGTGCCGCCACGCTGGTTCTGGGTGAAAAGCAGCGTGGACCTTCTTGACAGCCGCATCTTCACCGCACTGAGCTACGCCTTCCAATTCTTCTGCATTCCCGCCGCAGTGGCTTGCATTATTGAATTCTTGTAGAGCTCAACATTACACAATATGAATTATTTGAAAGACACAAACACCCACGTAGAAGCTCGCCACACTCCAAAGTACGAGTCTCTCCGCTCTTTGGCACGTGCTGTTCTCCAAAAAAGTGAGATTCTCCCAAAAGACGTGGGATTTCTCACACAAAAAGCCGTTGGATTAGGAATGGATCCTGAAGAATTCAGGCTGCTTTGGGAATCCTTGGTCGCAGCAAAAAAACGAGCTTGCAAAGGTTCATTATTCAGAAGACAGAAATACGACGACTATTTCGAGACCGACCAATTCAATCAAGATTTTGATGAAGTATTTTTGACTGAAGAGGAACGAAATGACAAAATGATGTCTGAAATCAGTTTTTTCGGAAAGATCTTAGGAGAAAACAGCGTGCTTGATGAGGTCATTTCCTTAGTTGAAAAATGCAAAAAAGTTAAAACATAGCACCTGACATACTTTTATTTGTAATAGACTCTTGAAATTATGGACATCTTAAATAAAGTTAAAGAGAACGTGAACCTCAAAGAAGGTGTGGCAAAAATCACAGCCAAGATGTCAGATTTGGCACAATCTGGGAAGGAAAAAGGACAAGAACTCTTACACCGGAACAAAACGGAGGAAGAGAATGTCTCTGAAGAGGAAATAGAAGAAAAGGGTTCGAAGATGTTGGAAGTGCTGGACTGGGCGTTTGACAAAGCCAACGGCAACATTCCCGGGTTGGGTTCCAGCAGCGATATGGCAAAAAGATACCTCGACAAGTATGGCAATGTGAATACCGCCATCAACCACCTCGTCAATTGGCAAATCACCTCTTCCGCCACGACGGGTTTTGTCACCAGTTTCGGAGGGTTGCCCACTATGGCCGTCACCTTGCCTGCAAATGTCGCCGGTGTCATGGGCATCCAACTTCGTATGATCGGAGCGATTGCCGAATTAGGCGGATACCATGATAACACCGAGGAGAAAAAGACCGGGATGTATCTGTGCCTTCTCGGATCCCAGGCAGGCAATGTGCTATCAAAAACTGCTGGGCAATTCGCTGTCAAATTCACCACCGCATCCTTGAAAAAATTGCCGGGTGCCGTGCTGACCAAGATCAATCAGGCGGTAGGCTTTCGTCTGTTCACCAAATTCGGACAAAAAGGGCTTGTCAATATCCACAAAGCCATTCCCGTATTGGGAGGTGTCGTAGGCGGAACCGTTGACGCTATGTCAACCTACGCGATCGCCAAAGCGGCAAAAGCCCTTTTTCTGAACGAGATCATTGACTTCGAGAAACAAGAACAGATCGAAATCGCAAAGGCCAAACTGATTCTCAATATGGCTCTTGTGGATGGCAATTTTTCGCAAGATGAGGAGAATCTGCTTAAAGTGTTGGTAGGCGGCATGAACATTTCGGACAAAAGCCGAAACCTCCTGTTTGCGGAGATTGACAATCCGAAGCAACAAAAAGTGGATCTGAACATCTTCAAAGATGATTTGATGAACGCCACGACCCTCTTGTCCGGTCTGGCGCAATTGGCGAAGGCGGACGGCACACTCCATCCTGCTGAAAAGCTGTACATTCAGACATTAGGTCGTGAATTAGGCTATACGGATGATGCGATGATGATGCTTGTTGAATAATGAACAACAATGTGAGCCAAACATCGTGGTTTAACACTCGTTTTTTTACGTATATTTGCAAATCAAATCGAAAATATGTCCTCAAACGAAAACGATATACTTAAACTCCGTGAAATGGTAGAGGAGTCCGTCTCTCGCAAGATGAAAACCCCCGCCGACTTCCAGTTTCTCACCGGCGTGATCCAGGAACGCTGCAAGGAAACCCTTGGTGTGAGCACCCTCAAACGATTGTGGGGCTATGTGGACGGCTACGACACCACGCGCTACTCCACACTTTCCATTCTCGCCCGTTGCGTGGGTTTCCGCGACTGGGACGACTTTTGTGAAAACAGTGACCGCTTGGGCGAGTCTTCGAACATGATTGTTGGCTACACCGTCAATCCCGCCAATTTGGCTGTAGGCGACTGTCTGACCATCTCGTGGGCGCCCGACCGCCGCGTTCGGATTGAACATCTCGGCAACGGCGGTTTCGAGGTCTTGCAGAGCGAGAACTCAAAGCTCAAGCCTGGCGACACCTTCCGTTGTTCCATCTTCATCATCGGGGAACCACTCTATCTCGACAACTTCGTGCGCGGCACCAACCCACCGACCCTCTTCGTGGTGGGCAATAAGGGTGGTCTGACTGAGGTGCGGCGGGAGCGAGAGTAGCGGCATGAAATTTGTTGTATCTTTGCAACCAGAAAACCAATTGCAATGACCAACACACTCTTACGGGCTCCCACTGCGTGCATCAGATTAATCATCGTGATTCTGATGGCCGCTTTCCCTGGTCTTGTCTTCGCCCAAAACGATGCTTCTGCGCACACACTTGTTGGCAATGCTCCCATGGAGATGTTTTTTATGCCCTCCGGCCTGTGCATGACAGACTCCGAACAAACCACTCTCAAAAATTTCTACATCTCCAAGCAGCCGGTCACATGGCAACTTTGGAACGAGATCATGGGCACCCGGTCGGGCGGTGTGTCCAGCGACAGCCTGCCCGTGAGCAATGTTTCCCGTGACGAAGTGGAGCTTTTCATTCTTTGGTTCAACCAGAAAAGCGGTTTGCAATTCCGCCTTCCCACAACGATGGAGTGGACGTGTGCTGTTCGCACCGGTTTTCACCATGACGACGGACATGCGCTCTGCAGTGACGGCGGGGATGCCTCCGCAGGTTTCCGGCTGGTGATGGACGACCCCCGCGAAGTGCGGACAGCCGAGGTCATCGAAAAGGCTGATCAAGCAGGAGTCGCCGCCGACAGCACACGGAAAGAGGAAAGGGAGAGTTTGTCCCTCCAAAAGTCCCTGGCCCAACAGCTGAGGGCTGAACGCCAGCAGACACGGCAGAATAGGCGCAAGGCATTGCTGCCATCTGTGTTCTGCACCCTCAATGCCGCCTATACATCCATGCCGCAGTGGTCGGTCGGCTTCAAGGTCGGCACCATGCGGGTTGTCGGCTGGTATTTCAGCTTTATGACCAATTTCCACTACAAGGGCGCGTTTGATCCTTTTCAACCAAACGGACACTACGTCCTTACTGGGGCTTCTAAAACATCCTACTTGGGCGCTCAGTTGGGGCTGGTTGTCCGTCCGTGCCGACTGCTTTCCATCCACATCGGGGCAGGTTTCGGCTACCGTGCTCTCAAATTTGAAAGCGACCAGGGCTGGCATAGTTATCCTAAAAGAACCTATTACGGTCCCACGGCCGCCGCTGGGCTGATGTTCCATGTCAAGAACATGGTGCTTTCCGCCGAGGTCACAAGCATGGCCTACAACCTGAACACCCTCAATGAAATGCATTACGCTTTGGGCGTGCGGATGGGCGTTGGATTCTGCATCCCATATCATCATGATGTAAAATTGAAAATTAAAGATGAAAGGATATTGGTACATTAAATTGCTGTTTGTTGTCTCGGGAATCATGCTTTTCGTGGTTTCCTGCGGCAAAGACCCAACCTTTGTGCAAGGGGACTATATATACGAGAATGACGACTTCACCCGTGTTGACAATATCAACGGTATCATCATCCACTGGGCGGATGACATGGAAATTAGCGAGGAACAAAAAAATGAAATTCGGGATTTGGTGGCCAATATGGTGCGGGTGGACGGCGGCACCTTTCTGATGGGGGCGCAAAGCACGGATGCCCAAGGCAATAATTATGACTCAGATGCCCAAAACAATGAATGTCCCGTGCACGAGGTGCTACTGAACGACTATTACATTGGCAAGTTCGAGATCACCCAGCGGGAGTGGGCCGTGATTATGGGCCACAACTTGGGATGGTCTGATCTGTATGGCAGGGGAGACGATATGCCGGCCTACAACGTTTCTTGGGAAGCAGCCATCACCTTTGCAGAGCGGCTGAGCGCTATGACAGGCCTCTCCTTCCGGCTGCCCACGGAGGCCCAGTGGGAATACGCCGCACGGGGCGCTTCCTATACCCAATATTACCGTTTTAGCGGCAGTGATGATGTGGATAATGTGGCGTGGCACAATGGCAACGCCGGTGGAACATTGCATTCCGTGGGCGAAAAGATGCCGAACGAGCTGGGACTGTGTGATATGAGCGGAAGCCTGTGGGAATGGTGTGCAGACTCCTACGGCCCATATTCTGCGGATTCCAGCCAGGATCCGTGCGTTGTGTCCGGAAATCCCTACGTGTTGCGGGGCGGATCGTGGACCTATCTTCCGGATTATTGCCGAGTGACTTGTCGGGATTCCTATGACGGAAATGCTGTCAGTATTTCGGTTGGATTTAGGGTGAGTTTAGTTAATAATTGAGAATTGAAAATTGAGAATTATTTTTTATATTATTTAATAAAAATCAAATTTTCAGAGATAATGAGTAAATCAGGATATATAGTGATTCTTTGGGCAACAATATTGGCCAGTGTTGGTTTCTTGCATGCGCAGGATAATGTCATTCTCCAATTTACCGGCCAAGACCAAAACGGCGGGTATGTAAAGCTGGATCGTGTGCTGGTGGAGAATATCTCCAAACACTGGCAGGAGGTGCTCTATTATCCCGACACAAACTTCATTATGGGGGTTACGGGGGTTGAAGAAATCCATGGGGGAGGGGAAGGCATCCGGCTTGCCCAGAATGTTCCGAACCCTTTTGACGGTGTGACGGAATTTTCCCTTTTTCTGCCCAATTCCTCGAAAGTGTTGCTGGAGATTTATGACTTGAGTGGCAGGATCTCGGCAACCTATACGGGCTCGCTGGATCCGGGAAACCACCAGTTCAGAGCGCGGCTGGATGCTCCGCAAACCTACCTGCTCCAGGCTCATACCGCAGATGGCATGGTCCAGATTAAAATGGTCAACACAGGCCATGCAGGACTGAGTTTGATAGAATATCTCGGAAAGGTAAGTGTGCCTGATGCGGGAAAAGCCGACAAAGGGGGCACTAACCAGCCGTTTTCGTTTGGCGACGTCATGTTGTATAAAGGTTTTGTCCACTTGGCGGGGACAGAATACGAGAGTGCCCACGTATTGAAGGAGCAATACAATTCAGAGCTGATCCCGCTGATTTTCACATTGCCGTTGCCGACAGTGACCACGGATGCTGCGACCAATATCACGACATCGGAAGCCCAACTGAACGGCTCGGTCACGGGAGTGGCAGGGTATCCGGTCCTGGAGCGGGGCTTCGTGTTTGCCGACAATGCAGAACTGACAGGAACAGTTACTTACACGAATGGTGCAGGAGTGGGGAGTTTCCATGTCACGGTTTCTAACCTGCAGGTGGCTACCCGCTACTACTATCGTGCTTACGCCCAAACAGCGTTAGGCGTCCAATACGGTGACATCCGGTTCTTCTACACACAGGCAGAATTGCCTGAAGTACACACACTCCAAGTAACCGATGTCAAGGCTTCGAGGGCCACTTGTGAGGGCAATGTAACCTACAATGGCGGCGCGTATGTGACGGCACGGGGTGTCTGCTATAGCACCTCGCCTAATCCCACCCTTAGCGACAACTATACTACAAACGGCAATGGCGACGGCTCCTTCACAAGCCTAATTACTGGGTTAATAGCTGACACAACTTATTATGTGCGGGCATATGCCACCAACAGCGTAGGCACCACCTACGGGGAGCAGTTGATCTTCACCACTCAGCCGCCTTTCTATTGCGGCATCGACTCTGTGGCCGATTACGACGGCAACGTATATCCCACTGTGGAGATCGGCTACCAGTGCTGGACGAAGGAGAATTTGCGCACCACTCACTACGAAGACGGGACCGCTATCCCTGTTGGCAGTGTTCTTTCCGAAAATGTTGCCTATCGTTATGCCCCGAACGACAACAGTGCTAATGTGCCCATTTACGGATATCTTTACAATTGGGCTGCGGTGATGCACGGTGCGGCCAGTAGCAGTGCCAATCCGAGCGGGGTGCAGGGCATTTGCCCCGATGGCTGGCACGTGCCAAGCGAAGCTGAATTAATGCAGTTGATAAACTTTGTGAGCAGCCAGAGCCAATATGGTTGTGGAGGAGACAACAGCAATATTGTCAAGGCGTTGTCATCAGCCATGGGATGGCGGTGCGTTAGTACAAATAACGTTTGCTATGCTGATTTCGACATTTCGCTCAACAACGCTACTGGGTTCTCGGCTATACCTATAGGACATGCTGGCTCAGGTTATTGCGAGTTTGGTTTTGTTGACTACAAACAGTCTTGTTGCATACGTTCTAGTACGGAGCACTTCGGTTATAATGGAACTCATGGTGCGGCCACACTTGAAATAAGATATGACGGGGTAAATATACGCCCATATAATGTTTGCTATGCCACATCTGTCCGCTGTCTGCTCGATGATTCGGGTGTGGACAGTTCTATTGCGGCCACACCTTTGGTGACCACTGTCAAAATTGAAGACATCACCTCTATGTCAGCCAGGACCGGTGGTTTTGTCTCGGGAAGCGGTGGCACTCCCGTGACTTCGCGCGGTGTCTGCTGGAGCACTACGCCTAACCCCACTGTGAACAACGGCCACACCTTTGACGGTGATGGCACAGGTGGCTATACAAGCGGCATTGCAGGCCTGGCTCCCGGCACCACTTACTATATCAGGGCCTATGCCACCAACAGCGCGGGCACGGCCTATGGGGAACAGCGGGTCTTCACTACCACTCACCCGATCAATGACAACATTCTGATTGATGCCCAGACCTGTCCCGGTGCTGACACCGTGACTGATTATGATGGTAACATCTACCATACCGTGCAGATTGGCAATCAGTGTTGGATGAGGGAGAACCTGCGTACTACACACTACACGGATGGCAATGAAATCCCTGCAGGCACCACAACCTCCGAAACAGTGGCCTATCGCTATGCATCGTATGGTGGCGAAAGCTCAGTGCCCACATACGGCTACCTCTACAACTGGGTGGCAGTGATGCATGGCGACTCCGCCAGCAACGCAAACCCGAGCGGCGTGCAAGGCATCTGCCCCACAGGTTGGCATGTGCCAAGCCAAGCAGAATGGACGCAATTGCAGGATTACGTGGGCAGCCAAAGCCAGTATCTGTGTGGTAGCGACAGCACCAAAATTGCCAAAGCGCTGGCATCGCACATCTGGTGCCACGAATCTGTAACCAACACCTGTGCCGTAGCCTATAACGTGAGCACAAACAACGCTACTGGATTTTCTGCTCTTCCAGCTGGATATTACTTCGGATCTATCCCGTATGGCCAAGCGTACATATGGTCATCTAACCAATGTGCGTTTTATTTGCGCGATACGCACGCCACTGTTAGCTTGTGGGAATATCCTCCTTCTTCCTATGGCGGCTCTGTCCGCTGTCTCCGCGATTAACGCGCAGCCTTCTGCCATCCGACCACTAAGTTGTTCACCGCAATCATCCGGTTTACAAATGTGGAGTTGTAAAATGTCGTCACCGAATCCCTGATGGGTTCGCACTGGGGATATCGGCGAAGTATGTCACTCACCACAGCTTCCCGGTGCCGCTCCCGAATCCTATAGTTGTTTTTGAAAAAGTCGGATTGGAAATACTCCGCCAATTTGTCTTTGGATGACACTCCGCGGGCTGTCGCTGCCTTTTCCCAATCCCAGAACGGCTGGAAAACAGCATCCACCGACTGTTCAATGCTCCTTTTGACCGCTTGCGGGAGTTGATTATAGGCACTTGTGACGGCGGTGTTTTCGTTTATCGCAGTTTCTGTATGGTTTGGTTCTGCCTGAGAAACAGGATTTGCAGGAGCAGTTTCAGGACCGGCTATATCATCATTCATGATTTCCGAAACGGAGGCCTCTTGTTTTTCAATGTTTGGGTTCTCTTTGTCGCCGTCGTTGTTGGGACGGAACAAGAACCATGCGCAGATGGCTAATACAATCACAAAGGCGATGGCTATGATAATGGGGGCGGTGTGCTCATGTCGTTGCAGCCGTTGCAGGATTTCCTCCCCATTGCTGTAACGTTTTTCACGGTTCTCCTGCGTACACTTGCGGGCAATGTGCCTGTAAGCGTGCGGGAATATCAGCCGGAGGATGACCCCGAAAGCGTACAGGTCGGCGCGGCAATCCAACGGTACGTTGCCCGCCACCTGCTCCGGCGCAGCATACTTGTTTGACCCCGCCGGCTGCTTGAAAATGCCGTGATAATCGGTGTCCGCCAACCCGAAGTCGATGATTTTCACATTATGGCCGTTGCGGGTGACAAGGATGTTGTCGGGTTTGAGATCGCGGTGTACAATCTGCATACTATGATAGTACGACATGGCGGACAGCAGTTCCTTTGCGATTTTCATCCGCACGTTCCGGGGAGGGTTCTGCTTCAGAAAAGCCTTGAGTGTGACGCCATCCACATATTCCATCACGATGCACGGTCCGGCCACGGGGTCGGTTTCCTTGCTGAAAATATGTGCAATGTTGGGGTGTTCCATTTTCAGGCCCAACTCGAATTCTTTGGTCAGCAGGCTGACATAGACTTCCCTGTGCTGGTATTCGGGCTTCAACCCTTTGATTATAAACCATTTACCATATCGTTGTGCTTTGTATAGTCGGTTGAACCCCTCGGATGGGATTTCCGAATAGGAGGTGAACACATCCGAGATTTTCTCGAAGGAGGAGGTGATTTCGCCGGAGGATGAGGAGTCGTTTGCAGTCATACTGATGAATTGGCTTGCAAAAGTAAAAAAAATATGCGAGCAGGAGAATATTTTGGAAAACCGAGTGGTCGGGCCCGATTATTTTTAGGGAAAAGTGTACCTTTGCCGCCGGAATTTCACACAAAAAACACACTGATTATGTTTCAATTAGAAGATTATCCCTACAACGAAGAGCAATTGGCCAAGCGGCTCGCCGGGCTTGCAACCCAGGAGATGTCCTACATGGACGAGCAGGCCGCATACCGTTATATATTAAGTAGTATAGACCTGACCACCCTGGAGGGCAGCGACAACCGTCAAGCGGTGGTGGCGCTCTGCAAGAAAGCGCAAGCCTTTTACAATCCGCAGCGCCAGGTGCCGTGTACGGCGGCAGTATGCGTGTATCCGCCCTTTGTAGCCATCGCCAAAGAGGAACTGAAAGGCACGGACATCCGTGTGGCCTCCGTGGCAGGTGCGTTCCCCGCAGGCCAGTCGCCCATTGAAATCAAGGTGGCCGAAGTGCGGTACGCCGTGCACGAGGGCGCCGACGAGATCGACATGGTGATTTCGCGGGGCAAGTTCCTGGAAGGCCGCTATCAGGAGGTCTATGACGAGATCCGGGCCATCCGTGAGGCATGCCCGAACGCCATGCTCAAGGTCATTTTGGAGACCGGCGAGCTGAAGACCCCGCAGAACATCTACAAGGCTTCCCAGATAGCCATTGCCGCGGGCGCCGATTTCATCAAGACATCCACCGGCAAGATTGCGGTCAACGCCACGCCCGAAGCCTTCCTCATCATGATGGACGCCATCAAACGGCATTACAAGGAAACTGGGAAGAGAGTCGGCATAAAGGCAGCCGGCGGCATCTCCGATCCGGACGACGCGCTACGATATGTGAACCTTCTCACCGCCGTTTTGGGTAAGGATTGGCTCTCAAAACGTTACTTCCGGATAGGTGCCAGCCGCCTTGCCAACCGCGTTTTCGAGAAAATCAAATAAAATTTTTCGTAAATGGTGGATTGTGAACAAAATAATTGTATTTTTGCACCCCAAAAAAATAGAAACATTTAGTATTAACAATTAAAACATTAAAGTTATGACGAAAGCTGATATCGTTAATGAAATTTCCAACAAGACTGGATTCGACAAGAACAGTGTTCAAACCATCGTTGAAGTGTTCATGTCAAGCGTAAAGAGCTCCATGGTGGGCGGCGAGAATGTATATCTGAGAGGCTTCGGCAGCTTCATAATCAAACAAAGAGCCCAGAAAACAGCCCGCAACATCTCCAAAAAGGAAACCATCACCATCCCGGCTCATAACATTCCCGCTTTCAAACCCTGCAAGACTTTCGTTAACGCCGTCAAGAAATCCACAAAATAATAAACTTTAAAATCTTTTAATTATGCCAAGCGGTAAGAAAAGAAAGAGACATAAAATGTCCACTCATAAAAGAAAAAAACGTCTGAGAAAGAACAGACATAAAAACAAATAATCTTTTATGAGTTCAAATCGAATGAAAACTAAATGAAACGCTTACGCGCTTTGTTTAGTTTTCATTGTTTTATAACCCCCACACCCATGAGTGAAACTGAAATTACGAAAGAAATCATACTGACCTCCCACGCCAACGAAGTGCAGGTGGCCCTTCTGGAAGACAAGAAGCTGGTGGAAATCCACTCGGAGAAGGCCTCCATGCAGTTTTCGGTCGGCGACATATACCTCGGCAAGGTGCGGAAGATCATGCCGGGACTGAACGCCGCATTCGTGGATGTCGGCAGTGAGAAGGACGCCTTCCTGCACTATCTGGACCTGGGCGTCAACGCCCGCACCATCAACGCCTTCGTCAGCCAGGCCATCACCACCGGCAAACGGAGCATCAGCCGTGTGCAGTACCTGGAAGAGGTGCCCAAAAACGGCAAAATCAGCGATGTGATCACTTCCGGCCAGCAGATCATGGTGCAAGTGGCCAAGGAGCCCATCTCCACCAAGGGCCCGCGCATCACCACGGAGATTTCCTTTGCCGGACGCTATCTCGTGCTCGTCCCCTTCGGCGACAAGGTCTCCGTATCGCAGAAAATACGCAACTCCGCCGAGCGCAAACGGCTCAAAAGCATGATGCAGGGGATACGTCCGCGCAACTTCGGAATCATCATCCGTACGGTTGCCGAAAACAAAAGCTTAGAGGAACTCTCCGCCGACCTGGACTCCCTGCGCTACAAATGGGACACCGCCGTGGAGAATCTCTTCGCCTCCAAGGCCCCCATGCGAATCATCCAAGAGATGGACTGCATCTCGTCCATCCTGCGTGACATGCTCAACGATTCGTTCCAATCCATATACGTGGATACCCCGGAAGCCTTCAAGGAGGTGAAAGCCCTCCTGCACCAATATTCGCCCGACAAGGAGGATATCCTGAAACTGTACAAGGAGAAACAGCCCATCTTTGAGCATTTCAACGTTGCCAAGCAGATCAAAAGTTCCTTCGGGAAGGTGGTGACCGTGAAAAACGGCGTCTATCTCATCATCGAGCACACCGAGGCCATGCACGTCATCGACGTCAACAGCGGAAACCGGGTGAAATCGAACCAGACACCCGAAGAGAATGCCCTGAACACCAATATGATTGCCGCTGCCGAGATTGCACGCCAGCTGCGGTTGCGCGACATGGGCGGCATCATCACCATCGACTTTGTAGATCTCCACGACGCCCACAACAAAGTGACGCTCAACAAGGCCATGACAGAGTTCATGCGCAACGACAAAGCCAAGCATACCATCCTGCCGCTCAACAAGTTCTGTCTCATGCAGATCACCCGCCAGCGTGTGCGCCAGGCCACGATCATCGAGACCACGGAACAGTGTCCCACCTGCAAGGGCACCGGCAAGATAAAACCGCCTATCCTGATTGAGGATGAGTTGGACAACACGTTGGAATTCCTGTTTGACAAACAGCAGGAGTCCAAAATCACCATCATGTTGCATCCCTTTGTGTATGCTCATTTGAAACATGGTTTCCCCTCCATTCTGATGAAATGGCGGTGGAAATACAAGAAAAGAATACGCCTCGTGGCCAACCAAAGCTACTCCCTGTTCGAGCATCATTTCTTCAACGCCAACATGGATGAGATCATACTTTGGAACGAACCCGCCAGTGAATAAAACCCTTATATAAAAACTGTTATGGACGTACCTTCCGATATTATGACCAAAATGGAGCGCTTCTGCGCTTTCCAGGAGCGTTGCGAGCAGGAAGTTCGCAATAAACTCCGCGAGACGCCCATCTCCACCGCCCAGCGCGACGAAATTGTACGCCGCCTGAAGGAGCACGACTTCCTGAACGAACAGCGTTTCATCGAGACGTTCATACGGAGCAAACTCCATGACCAATGGGGAAAACTGAAAATACGGGAGGGACTCTACCAGAAAGGAGCGGATTCCGCCCTGCTTCAGGAGGCGATGAGCGCCATTGACGAAGAGGAATATGCGCAGGTTTTGCAAAATGCCATCGAAAAATGGAAGCGGCAGCATCCCGCGGACGCCGACAACCGCAACAAAATCCTGCACGGACTACTGAGCAAAGGTTTTGAAGTGGGTGAAATCCTGCAGGCGCTGCGCTCCTGACCTGGATATTATTCATGACACATCTCGTCTCCCCCCTGAAACATCAGAAACATTACGAACAACAAGAACATTATAAACCCCAAAAAACTCCTTTTATGACCACGAACGACCAGATTAAAGAACTCCGTAGCAGGCTCAGTGAGCTAAGGAGGTATCTTTGACATCGACGGGAAGAAAAACGAAATAGCCGACAAGGAACTCATCACACAGCAAGACGGATTCTGGGACGACCCGAAATCCGCCGAGAAGCTGTTGCGTGAAATCAGCGCAGTGAAATCCTGGGTGTCTGAATACGAGAAGGCCGAAGAAGAGTGGGACGAGCTGAGTGTGATCAATGAATTTTTCCAAGCCGAGGATGCCACCGAAGCGGAGCTGGACGACGCCTATCAGAAGGTGCTGAAATCCGTTGAGACCTTGGAGTTCCGCAATATGATGCGCGATGAGGAGGATTCGCTGAATGTCATCATCAACATCAACTCGGGCGCGGGTGGCACGGAGAGTTGCGATTGGGCAGAAATGCTATTGCGCATGTACACGCGTTGGGCCGAACGCAACAATTACAGTATCAAGCTGTTGGATAGACAAGAAGGGGATGTGGTCGGCATCAAGTCCGTATCCATCGAATTGGACGGTCCCTACGCCTACGGGTATTTGAAAAGCGAAATCGGTGTGCACCGTTTGGTTCGCCTTTCGCCCTTTGACGCGGCCAACCGCCGGCACACGACGTTTGCCTCCGTCTTCGCCTATCCGGTCATCAACGATGACATCGTCATCGAGGTCAATCCAGCGGACATCAGCTGGGACACCTACCGCTCGTCAGGACACGGGGGCCAGAACGTCAACAAAGTGGAAACCGCGGTGCGCCTGCACCATCATCCGTCGGGCATCATTGTGGAATGTCAGGTGACACGCTCGCAAATACAGAACCGAGAGATGGCCATGCGCATGCTGAAATCCCGTCTCTACCAAATAGAATTGGAGCGCAAAAGGGAAAAACTCGCCGATATTGAGCAAACCAAGAAGAAGATAGAGTGGGGGAGCCAGATCCGGAGTTACGTCCTGCAGCCTTACAAGATGGTGAAAGACCTGCGCACGGGTTGTGAGACCTCCAATGTGAACGCCGTTCTGGACGGTGAAATCGACGACTTCATCAAGGCCTATCTGATGTCGGCCAATTGTTGATAATTGGTAACAAGTTTTTTTGCATAATAGAAAAAGTGTCATTACTTTTGCAGCACGTCTATTCAAAACCTTAAATACACAAATTTCAACAAATTATGAATCAAGATTACGTTTTAGTGGCGGGTCGTTCGAACCCTGAGCTTGCCAAACGCATTGCCGAGCATTTGAAAAAGGACCTTTTCCCTGTGGATATCCTGCAATTCAAGGACGGCGAAATCCAAGTCTATTTCAACGACACGATCCGCGGCAAGGATGTTTTCATCATCCAACCCACCTTCTCGCCCGCCGACAACATCATCGAGTTGCTGATTACCATTGACGCGGCCAAGCGTGCCTCCGCACGCAACATCATCGCGGTGGTGCCCTATTTCGGCTATGCCCGTCAGGACCGGAAGGACAAGCCCAGAACCTCCATCGGGGCCAAGTTGATGTGCAACCTGCTGACCGCCGCCGGTGTGAGCCGCATCATCACGATGGACCTTCACGCCGACCAAATCCAGGGTTTCATCGAAGTGCCGGTGGACCATCTGTTCGCCTCTAACGTTTTCATTCCTTATATCCGCAATCTCAACATGCCGGACATCTGCATCGCCTCTCCCGACACTGGCGGTACCAAACGTGCCTCCACGTACGCCAAGGCGTTGAACTGCGATTTAGCTATCGGCTACAAGCAGCGTGAAAAACAGAATGAGGTAGCATCGCTCCAGATTATCGGCGAGGTGAAAGACAAGGATGTCATTATCGTGGACGACATCATCGACACGGCCGGCACGCTCTGCAAAGCAGCCGCCCGCATCAAGGAGATGGGTGCCCGCAGTGTGCGCGCCATGTGCGCCCACGGTCTCTTCTCCGGCAGCGCCATCCAGAACATCGAGAACTCCGTACTGGACGAGGTGCTGGTGACCGACACGATCCCGTTGCGCACGCCGTGTGCCAAGATCAAACAGATCTCCGTATCGCAGCTTATGGCCGAAGTGATCCAAAGCGTCATCGAGAACACATCTATATCCACCCATTATTACGTATAAAAACGGTAAAAACAGCATACTCTGCAAGTCCGATGTTTGACAACGACATGCCACATCGGACTTTCTTTTATTTATAATTATGGAAGAAAAAAACAGCAGTTTACACGAAGAGAGCCGCCAACTCGGCAAATACGATCTTATTGCGGAATTCGCCAAATATTTTCCCAAAGCCAACGCCTCCACAGTGGTCGGCATCGGCGATGACGCGTCCGTCATCGACCCATCGGGACAGCAGGTCGTCACCACCACCAAAGTATTCCTGGAGAATGTCCACTTCGATCTCACCTACGTGCCGTTGCGGCATCTGGGCTACAAGGTCGTCACGGTGGCCGTGTCCGACATCCTGGGTATGAACGCCGTGCCCACGCAACTGTCGGTCTGCATTTCCGTTTCCAACCGTTTCAACCTAAAGGCTGTCAACGAGTTGCTGGACGGCATAGCCACTTGTTGCGAGGGTGCCAACATCGACGTGGTGGGCTTGGATGTAGCCACCTCACGGCGCGATCTGGTCATTGCCATCACGGCCATCGGTGAGTGCGAGCCGGCACACTTAGTCACCCGGCAGGGCGCGAAGGAGAACGAGCTCATCTGCGTGTCCGGCGACTTTGCCGCCGCCTACGCGGGACTGCTGCTGCTGGAACGGGAGAAAAAGGTGTTCGAAGTGAACCCGGACACGCAGCCCGACTTTTCCGGCAAAGACTATCTGCTGCGCCGCCAGCTCAAGCCGGAACCCCGCATTGACATTGTGGAGGCCCTGCGCCGGGAGAACATCATCCCCACGGCCATGACCAACGTGGCCGACGGTCTCGCCGCCGCCGTCATGCAGATATGCCGGGCCTCGCACGCCGGATGCGCCATCTTTGAAGAAAAACTCCCCATGACGGAACTCACTTTCACCACGCTGAAAGACTTAGACATCGTACACACCGTGGCCGCCCTCAACGGCGGTGACGACTACGAGTTGATGTTCACCATCCGTCAATCCGACTATGAGAAACTCAAACAGATTGAAAACGTTTCCATTATCGGCTATATCAAAGAGGAAGTAGATGGTTACAAGCTGATTACTGGCGACAACCACCAGGTGGAAATCAAAGCACAAGGATTTGCCCAGATGCAGAAATCGTAAACCTTAACCTTTCAAACAATGAATAGCAAAACAGAATTTTGCATCGGCGATGTAAGAATTGGAGGGTCTGCCCCTGTGGTGGCACAGTCGATGACCAACACCGACACAATGGATGTGGCGGCTACTGTGGCGCAATGCCGTCGCATGATCCAGAACGGGGCGGAGATGGTCCGCATCACCGTGCCCTCGTTGAGAGAGGTGGAGCCTTTGCGGCAAATCAAAGAGACACTTCGGAGCGAAGGGATAACAACACCCCTCGTCGCTGACGTGCATTTCAACCCCAAGGTGGCGGAAGCCGTGGCTTCCGTGGTCGAGAAGGTGCGCATCAATCCGGGCAACTACGTGGACAAGCGCAACTTCTCCCATCTGGACATGAGCGAGGCGGAATATGACGCTGCCGTGGAGCGGATGGCCCTGCGTGCCGCGCCGTTATTAGAGCAATGCCGGGAACATGACACGGCAATCCGTATCGGCATCAACCACGGCTCCTTATGTGACCGTATCGTGAGCCGCTACGGCAACACCCCGAATGCCATGGTCCAATCGGCCTTGGAATGGATAGACATCTGCGAGCGCTACGATTTCCACAAGGTGGTCATCTCCATGAAATCCAGCAATGTGCAGACCATGATGGAAGCGACAACTCTGCTGCATGAGGAGATGGAAAAACGGGGCTGCACATATCCGCTGCATCTCGGGGTCACGGAAGCCGGAAGCGGGATAGAGGGCCGTGTGAAGTCCGCCGCTGGCATCGGCGCGCTGCTGCTCATGCGCGTGGGCGACACCATCCGCGTATCACTCACCGAGCCACCGGAGCAGGAAACGCCCTTCGCACACACACTCCTCCGAGCGATACAACAAACACATCCGGAAGATGCCAATATTCAGAAAGATACGCTTTTGTTTTCCAGTAACGACTCCGACTTTGATTTGTGGATGGCCAAAGCCGCCACATTGGCTGGATATGCCTACTTCAAACATCACATTCGGGACATTCGTTTAGTGAATCCTCATTTTCCGGAATCTGAAATCCGGAATCTGGAAGCCGTCATTCTACAAGCCTGTCGCATCCGCATGACCAAAACGGATTTCGTGTCCTGTCCCTCCTGCGGACGCACTCAATACGACATACAATCCGTCCTGGCCAAGGTCAAGGAACGGTTTTCCGGCTACCCGGGGCTAAAAATAGGGGTGATGGGCTGCATTGTCAACGGGCCAGGGGAGATGGCAGATGCGGATTTCGGCATCGTAGGGGCTTCGCACGGAATGGTATGCGTTTACAAAGGGAAGCAACGGCTTACAGGTGCCGTCACGGTGGATGATGCTTTGGACCAGTTGGCTCAGTTGGTTGGGAAATGGGCTTTATAGGGCCATTTGGCGCACGGCCTCCCAAATGACGATACCGGCAGCAATTGTCACATTCAGAGAGTGTTTGGTTCCGAACTGCGGAATTTCCACGGCAGCATCGCAGACGGGCAGCAAACGTTCGTCCACGCCATAGATTTCATTGCCCACCACCAAGGCCACTTTTTCATAATCATTAAAATTGACATCCTGCAATTTCCGGGATTCGTCCACTTGTTCAACCATCAGAACGGCATATCCATCCTGTTTCAAACGCTCGGCCAGCGGCAATACATCTTCCGCATATTCCCAGTCCACGCTCTCCGTCGCCCCCAGAGCCGTCTTGCTGATTTCCTTGTTGGGCGGGCACGCCGTGATGCCGCACAAATACAGTTTTTCAATCTTAAAAGCATCGCAGGTGCGGAAAATGGATCCCACATTGTTCATGCTGCGAATACTGTCCAAGACCACCACCACCGGCACTTTCTCCTGAACTTTGAACTGTTCAGGGGTGATGCGGTGCAATTCTTCCATTGATAACTTTTTCATTTTAGAAAGGCATTGTGTCGTCCTTCGTGTTTAAATCATACAGCTGGCCATTGTCTTCATACGTTTGGCCGTCATCATTGTTGAAGCTGGCCTCTATCGTGTCGAATTGTGCGTTGGGGAGAATCCGGGGAGCTATCGGATCGCTCTCGCCCTCCGCGAAAACGGCGGTATCCACATCCGAGAATTTCGTGTATTGTTTCTGGAAGCGGACGCGTACATTGCCATTGCTACCGTGACGGTTCTTCTCAAACATGATTTCAGCAAGGCCCGCAGAAGGAGTGTCGTCTTCGAATGCGTCAAATTTATAATATTCAGGGCGATAGATAAACAAGACCATATCAGCATCCTGTTCGATGGAACCTGACTCACGAAGGTCTGATAGCATCGGTCGTTTGCTGCCTCCGCGGACTTCCACAGCACGGCTCAGCTGAGCCAAAGCAATGACCGGCACATCCAGTTCCTTGGCCAACGCCTTCAGAGAACGGGAGATATAACTGATTTCCTGTTCGCGGTTACCGTTTTTGGCTGAGCCATCCGCTTTGCCCTGCATCAACTGCAGGTAGTCGATGATGACCAGTTTGATGTCATATTTGTGTTTCAGCCGGCGGCATTTGGCGCGCAAGTCGAAGACAGAGAGGGCGGGCGTGTCGTCAATAATCAGGTTGGAAGATTCCAGTTTGCCCACATTGTCCATCAGCTTCTGCCATTCTTCTGCGGTCAGGTTCCCTTTGGAGATATGTTCGGAATCGACACCTGACTCCATGGAAAACATACGCTGTACCAGCTGTTGGGCTGACATTTCCAGAGAGAAGAAGGCCACCGGCATATTGTAATCGATGGCAGCATTGCGGGCGATGGAGAGTACAAAGGAGGTCTTACCCATACCAGGACGACCAGCCATGATGATCAGATCGGATTTCTGCCAACCTCCGGTTTTCTCGTCGATGGCCCGGATGCCGCAAGGCACGCCCTGCAATTCGTCCGTGTTCTCACGAAGCTGATTGAGATTGTCAAGGGCTGAGCGGACCACCTGGTGCAACTCTTTGCTGTCGCGCTTGAAATTGCTTTCTATGATATTGAAAATCTTCGTTTCCGCCTGATCGAGCAATTGCAGCACATCCGCCGATTCGTCATAGGAGTCCGCAATGATACTGTTACAGTTCTGAATCAACTCGCGGACAACGAACTTCTCCATCACGATGCGGGCATGGTATTCGATGTTGGCCGAGGATGTCACCCTGTTGGTGAGCATCGCCAGATAGGATGCGCCGCCTACCAGATCCAAAAGTTTGTCTTTGCGCAACTGGTTGGTTACCGTCAGCAGGTCGATGGGCTCGGCCATGCCGAACAATTTGTTAATGGCGGAGAAGATATGCTGGTGGGCTTCCACATAGAACATCTTGGGCGATAACACATCCAGCACGGCAGTAACGGCATCCTCATCAATCATCAAGGCACCCAGCACAGCCTCCTCGAATTCAACGGCCTGGGGAGTGAGTTTTCCCGTAACCCCCATCAGCGTCTCCATCCGGTTATACGATAACCCTTTCGCCTGTCTTTTATCTGTAACAGTCTTGTTTTCCATAAATTAAAAAAAAGAGAATTGTTATTGGATCAGGCCGCAAATATCGAAAAAAAAAAGTCAGGCTTCCACCCGACTTCCATAAAGTTATGAACAACCCGCCCTATTACGGCAAAAATCCGGCATGGAATGTGTAGGGCAACAGGTCGGCGACACAGCGGAAATGATAGACAGGACCTTCCTGTCCGGCGAGAATAACCTCTATCGGCTGGTTGAATTTGCTTTCATACTCAAACAGCACCTGCCGACAACTCCCACAGGGCGAAACCGGCTGCTTCAGCACCTCCACCGGATTGATGGCCGTGACAGCAATTTTGGAGAAGGGGACCTCCGGGTATTGGGCCGATGCCGCAAACGCCGCCGTACGCTCCGCACAGAGACCAGCCGGAAAGACGGCGTTTTCCTGGTTGCAGCCGGTGACGACCTTGCCGTTGTTCATCAGCACCGCCGCCCCGACTTGAAAACGGGAGTAGGGGGCGTACGCGCGCCGCGCCGCCTCTTCTGCCTGTGCGATGAGCGCCATCAACTCGGCCGGCACCTCACTGAGGTCCTCATAGACAATGATCTTGGAGGTTAATTCTATTGTCTTCATATAAAAAAAAGTTTAAATTCAAAAAAACTACAAGATTCCGCGAATCTGTGACAAATCGTCAATGCCTTCCCGCTGGCAGAGTTGCTCCAAATCGTTAAGGATGTCGCGACCCGCCGTGGGGTTGTTGAAGTTCACCGTTCCGATCTGCACAGCTGTGGCCCCGACCATGAGAAATTCCAGCACATCAGTGGCGGTTGCGATGCCGCCGATACCGACCACGGGCACATGCACGGCCTTGCATACCGAGTGGACCATGCGAAGGGCAATCGGCTTGATGGCCGGACCCGAAAGCCCGGCGTACAGATTCTGGAATACGGATTTCCGAGTTCGGATGTCAATGGCCATAGCCTGGAAGGTGTTCACCAACGAGAGTGAATCGGCACCGGCCTCCTCGCAGGCGAGTGCCATCTCGACGATATTCTCCGCGTTGGGCGACATTTTGACCATCAAGGGCTTGCTGCACACCTGACGCACGGCAGTCACCACCTCCTTCGCCACATCGGCCTTCAGCCCGAATGCCATGCCGCCGCTCTTCACATTGGGACAGGATATGTTGAGTTCTAACATGTCAATGTCAGCTTTGGAAAGCATTTCCGCGCCCGCCACATAATCCTCTATGCAGCTACCTCCCATGTTGGCAATCAACACGGTGTCGAGCTTGCGCATCGCAGGAATCCCGTCCCGAATGAAAGCCTCCACACCAGGGTTCTGCAGCCCCACGCTGTTCATCATACCCGATGGCGTCTCATAGACACGAACACCCTCGTTTCCGTCTTTAGGATTGAGTGTCAATCCCTTAGAGCTGATACCACCGAGGCAGCCCACGTCATACAGTTCGTTGTACTCGCCGCCGAAGCCAAACGTGCCAGATGCGGCGATGATGGGATTTTTGAAGAAAACTCCGTTTATGGTCGTGGATAAAGTCATGACATTCGTTTTTTATTTTTGAAACAACAGGTGGGCTGGGAAGACGGGACCGTCCTTGCAAACTCTCTTCATGCCCTCCGGCGTGCGGATGCTGCAACCGAAACAAGCTCCGATGCCACAGGCCATCCGGTGCTCCATGGAGCACCAGCAGGGCGTGTTCGTCGCATCGCATATAGCGGCCACCTTGCGCATCATTATCTCCGGACCGCAGGTGAATACCGCGTCGTAATCTTCCGGCTTCAGCAGGTCGGTGACAAAGCCGCGATAGCCTTCATTGCCTTTCTCCGTGGCAACGAAAATGGCATGTGCGTATGGTTCGAAGTCCACCAAGGCGAACGGAGTGTCGCGGTAACCCACGAAGACATCCGTCTCGACACCGAGGTCGTGAAGTTCGCGGACCGTCTGGCAGAGTGGAGGGATGCCCAATCCGCCGCCCACAAGGGCCACCTTGCCCGAGACCTCCTGCACGGGAAAGCCTGTGCCCAAAGAGCCTAAGAGCATGATAGAATCGCCCGTGCGCAGGATGGAAAGCCGCCGCGTGCCCTTGCCGATAACTCGGTACATAAAATATAATGTGTGCTCATCCGCCTTGAACAGGCTGATCGGACGCATGAGTGTCAACTCGTTGTCCCAGCATTTCAGCATAAAAAACTGGCCGGCGGCCACCACAGCATCCCGGCGTTCCACCTTCAGCACGAAGATGTCGTCCGTAATCCGTTCCTGGCCGACGACCTTGGTTTCAAAATATTCCATAATGTTATTGGTTTTCAGCGATGGCACGGAGAATGTCGTCGCGCATACGTATGGCCTCCTGTCGGGCACAACCCGCGAAATCCTGTTCGCCATGTTCCTGTTTTCGATAGGCAAGCAAGATGCCCCGCGAAGAGTTGACCACACCTCCGTTACCGTCTTTCAAATACTTGGCAATATCCTCAGCCTTACCACCTTGTGCCCCATAACCGGGAATCAGGAAGAAGGTCGTATCCAGCATGGCACGAATCTCCGCCGCCTCATCGGAATGGGTGCAACCCATCACGCCGCCAACGCCGGAAAAGCCGCATTGTCCTACGAATTCCTTGCCGAGTTCGTTGATTTTCTTGCCCACCACATGATACACGCGCTGGTCGCCCGTAGGGAGGTACTCGATATCCTTGGCCCCCTCATTCGAAGTGCGAATCAGGACAAAGAGTCCCTTTCCTTGCTCTTTGACGTAGGGAAGATAAGGATTCAGACTGTCGAGGCCCATATAGGGACTCAAAGTGATGAAGTCGGCCTCAAAATCGCCAGTGAAGTGCGCCTTGGCATACATCTCCGCTGTTTTGGCTATGTCGCCGCGCTTGATATCAGCAATAGTAACAGCCTGATTCTTGCGAAGATATTGCAATGTCTTACAGTAAGCCTTTAAGCCTGGAAGCCCGTATGATTCATAATAGGCAATCTGCACTTTGTAGCAGGCGGCCACATCCAAAGTGGCGTCAATCAACGCCTTGTTGAATTGGAAAAGACCGTCCTCCACGGTCGGATACTGTTGCGCAAAAGATTCCGGCAAATAGGAATAATCGGTGTCCAGTCCGACGCACACATGGCCGTTGGCGGACACTTTCTCGAATAATCTGTCAATCATCATATTCATGGCAGCAGGGTAGGGTGGAGTATGTTATTCTCTGACTTTCAAAATAAAACCGGTGCCATGGGCGTTGCAGATCTCGACGAGCGGCTGGTAGCCCTCTTCGTACACCACTTTGCGTTTGCCCTTGACTTTCGGCATGATATGGCCAATATCGTCCACCTGCAGGTAGGAACGGAGCTTGGTGAGGAACACGTCCATGCTTCTGCCAACCGTCTGGTCTTCGTCGCCCCAGACTTCCTTAAGAATGATTTCACGAGGGATGAGTTTGTTTTTATGGTCGAGGAGGAGCTTGAGCAGTTCGGCCTCCTTGCGGGTGAGCGTGCGGGTGACGGTGGGGTGGATGAGCTGCATGCCGCTGTAGTTGAAGGTGAAGTTGCCCATCTTGTAGATTCGCTCCTGGAAAATGACATCCGTGACAGGACGAGCCTTGCGGCAACGTTTCAGGATCGCCTGGATGCGGAGCTCGAGTTCCTCGATGCTGAACGGCTTGGCGATGTAGTCGTCGCAACCCAGCTTGAAGCCCTTGATGCGCTCCTCTTTGCTGGCGCGGGCGGTGAGGATGATGACGGGCACATCCTCGTCTATGCGGCGGATCTCCTGAAGGAGGGTGAAGCCGTCGCGTCCGGCGGTCATAATGTCAATGATGCACAAATCGTACAGATTCGTGTTGTAACTGCGGGCGGCGGCGTCCGTGTTGTTGAAATCCACGACTTCGTAGCCGTTCAGTTCCAAATAATCTTTAATGACATAGCGAAGATTCTCGCTATCGTCAACAAACATGATTTTGCCTTTTGTCTTTTCCATAAATACCTTGTAATTATTATTTTAAAATTTCAAATCCCCAATTTTTCTAAAAGCGCGAAGAATAGCGCGATGTGATTTTTTTAAGGTTGCAAATATATAAAAAAATGCAACATCTTCCGGAAAGTGTTAAAAATTTATTTCCACCGTTTCTTGATTTTTTTTTGTACTTTTGCCGTTTTAAACTGCATTTTAAACATGAAAAAGAGACTCCTACCTGTTTTGGTCTTAATTATTGCCATAACATATTCTGTTTCAGCACAAAACACACCATCAAAAGCTGTAATAGGGTTTTACAACGTGGAAAACCTTTTCGACACCATCAATGACCCGACCAAGAACGACGAACAGTTTCTGCCCAACGGGGACTACCAATGGACATCCCAACGCTACCTGCAAAAGCTGGAACGTCTGTCGCAAGTGATTTCCGAAATGATGAAATTGGACGGCGGACTGGTGGTGCTCGGCGTCTCTGAGGTGGAGAACGAGAAGGTTCTGCTTGATCTGGTTTCCACCGAACGGCTTCGTCCCTTCGGGCTTAAGGTGTGCCATCACGACTCACCCGACCGCCGTGGGGTAGATGTCTCTTTCCTTTACAATCCGGCCCGTTTCACCGTAATCGACACCGCCGCCTTCCCGTTAGTGGTCCCTGGCCAGCCCGAGTTCATCTCGCGCGACCAGTGGCTGATGACCGGCATTCTGGACGGCACCGACACGCTCTTCCTGCTGGTCAACCACTGGCCATCCAAGTCGGGCGGCGAACGCAGGAGCCTGCCCGGCCGTCTCGCTGCCGGCACGCTCTCGCACGACATCGCTACCGGCATCCTCACCAAGCATCATGGAGCTAAAATCATCATCATGGGCGACCTGAACGATAACCCCAACTCCAAGGCCATCATGGAGTGCCTCGGCACAAAAACAAACATCAAAAACGTGACATCCAACGATTTGTATAACCCCATGTGGAAGATGTACCGCGACGGTATCGGCTCCTACGCCTATCGCGATTCCTGGGAGATGCTCGACAACATCATCATCTCCGGCGGACTTGTATTCCCCGCGAAAGGGTACAAGTATCAGTCCGCACATGTCTTCCGCAAGGATTTCCTGTTCACCAAATCAGGCTCCTATATGGATTACCCGTTCCGCATGTTTGCCGGCGGCATCTACCAGGGCGGCTATAGTGACCATTTGCCCGTTTACATCATTTTGAATAAATAAAACTATCGCACAATGGATAAAAGATTAGTCATCATCCCGACGTACAACGAAAAGGAGAACATCGAAAACATCATCCGTACCATCTTCGGATTGATTGATGTACACATTTTAATCATCGACGACGGCAGTCCCGACGGCACCGCCAATATTGTAAAAGGCCTCATGCCGGAATTTGACGGCAAGCTGTTCATCGAGGAACGGAGCGGCAAGTTAGGGTTGGGCACGGCCTATATCCACGGTTTCAAGTGGGGGCTGGCCCGCGATTACGATTTCCTGTTCGAGTGCGATGCCGACTTCAGCCACGATCCGCACGACCTGCAGCGGCTGTATGACGCCTGCATCGAGCAGAACGCCGACCTGGCCATCGGATCCCGCTACTGCAACGGCATCAGCGTGGTGAACTGGCCGCTCGGGCGACTGATGATGTCCTATTTCGGATCCATGTATGTGCGCACCGTGTTAGGCATTCCCGTGCACGACACCACCGCCGGATTCAAGTGCTACCGTTCCAACGTGTTGAAGGCCATCAATTTCGATGCCATCAAGCATATCGGCTATGGTTTCCAGATCGAGATGAAGTACACCGCCTACAAGCTCGGGTTCAAGATTGTGGAAGTGCCCATCATCTTCCGCGACCGCACCATGGGCACCTCCAAAATGAGCGGCGGTATCTTCCGCGAGGCCATCTTCGGCGTCATCGGACTGAAATTCCGCAGCATGACCTCCAAGTGGAAAAAGGAGATCCGTGCCAAGAACGAGTAGGGAAGGTGTGCGATTTACGGTTTGCGGTTTACGATTGGCGATTATATCGGATATCTTTTGTCTAAAATCATAAACCCTACTATTTAATATTATTTGTTACAGAAAATGAAAAAAATCATTTGTATTCTGATGACGACTTTTGTCGGCATTACGGCTGTATTTGCCCAAACGGTTACGCTTACCTTCACCGGTCGCGATGCCGACAACCATTTCATCCCTTTTGATCGGGTGGAGATTGGCAATGTGACACGGAGCTGGCAAGAAACCATCTACTATCCTGACACCGTTATAGTGATGGGAGGAACTGGCATTGAGGAGAATGTGTTTATAAAGGGCTTTGCCCTTGCCCAAAACAATCCGAATCCTTTTGATGTCACCACGAACGCAACGCTGACAACATCGGAGGCTGGCGAGGTGACGATGGAGATGTTGGACATGAACGGCCGTATGGTGGCATCACAGAAATTTGGCAACATCCAAGCGGGAGTCCACCAATTCACTCTGACTGTTGCCGTCCCCGGCACATACATTCTGACCGCCCGCCAAAACGGGAAAACATCCTCCATCAAGATGGTGAATACAGGAGAAGGGGCAATAAATAGGGTAGAATACGCGGGAGTTTCAGGAATATTGCAACGGAAGAGCGATCCAAAAGGCATTATCACCAGTCCCTTTAATCTTGGGGATGAGATGGTGTACATTGGTTATGTCAATATAAATGGTACGGAATACACCAGCCAAACGATTCATAAAAATCAAATTGTATCGGAGAACTTTGTGCTGAATTTCAATGCGACAGCCCCCGCCGGCATGGCCACCGTAACCACCGATGAAGTTACGAACATCCAACCTACCAGAGCCACATGTGGTGGTAATGTGGTGGATGATGGAGGCTATAGCGTGATAGCGCGCGGTATCTGTTGGAACACTACGCCCAACCCTGTGTTTAACGAAAACCACATTTCCAATGGGGATGGTTTGGGAGCGTTCACTTGCTATCTCACCAATCTGTCAGAAAACACCACCTATTATGTGCGGGCATACGCAGTGAATAGTGTGGACACGGCGTATGGCCAGCAGCGCATTTTCACAACATCTGTCACCTTACCCACGATAACCACCAATAATGTAAGCTGTATAACGGCCACCACGGCGACCTGCGGTGGCAATGTGACGAATATGGGTGGAGCCCCTGTCACCAGTCGCGGTGTGTGCTGGAACACCTCCCAAAACCCGACGGTGAGTGACAGCCATACCACTGATGGTAGCGGCATGGGTGATTTCACCAGCAATATGACAGGTCTTATTTTCGGTACCACCTATTATGTGCGCGCATACGCTACGAACAGCGGTGGAACAGCGTATGGGGAGCAACGTTGCTTTACCCAAAACATCGATGGCCAGCCCTGTCTGGGCACCCCCACGGTGACGGACCACGAGGACAACGTGTATGCCACTGTGCAGATTGGCAATCAGTGCTGGATGCGGGACAACCTGCGGACAACCACCTCGCCGAGCACGGGAACCTATCTCATCCCGGCTGTCGGAACTGACTATACCTATACAGGCAAGCAGGCTCGCTGGTACAACAACGACTCGACGACATATGCGCTGATGAACTATGGCCTGCTCTATAACTGGAATGCGGCGGTGGATACGTTTAAAACGGCCTACGGGGAGACGAGCGTGAACATAAGCTCCAGTAATGCGGTGTCGGTGAATTTCACCGGCCACCGCAGAGGCATCTGTCCTGCGGGCTGGCACTTGCCGAGCGATGCAGAATGGACACAACTGACCGACCATGTGAGCAGCCAATGCCAGTATTTGTGTGAAGGGAATACCAGTTATATCGCCAAGGCGTTGGCGGACAGTATCGGTTGGGGCAACTACTACTACGTCAACTGTTTTGTCGGAAACAACCAGAGTACAAACAACGCCACGGGCTTTTCCGCCCTTCCGGCAGGCCACTTCATCTCGTCGTCCTACAACGCGGGCATACAGGCCACCTTTTGGAGTTCTGCGCAGAGCAGCAACAACAACGCCTACTACCGCTACCTGCGCTACAGCACGAACAACATAGGCGGGGGCTACTGCACCAAGAGCATCGGATGTTCTGTCCGCTGTCTCCACGACTATTGATCAGTGATCAGTAGTCAGTGAATAGTAATCAGTGTAGGGCGTGGCCGTTTCGCGGCAGAATCCCCGAAAAACTCCGAAATTTTCGTCTGCTTCGCCACGTCTTGGCCGGAGTGCAGATTTTCCGTTTTTTGCACTTTGGACTGTGATGTGGCCGAATTGTACGGTGTGGAAACCAAGCGAATTAACGAAGCAGTAAACAACAATCCGGAAAAGTTTCCGGAAGGGTATGTGCTGGAATTGTCTGAAAATGAAAAACAAGAACTGGTCGAAAATTTCGACCGGTTCAATCGTCAGAAACATTCGACATCTATTCCCAAAGCTTTCACCGAAAAGGGGCTTTACATGTTAGCGACCATTTTGAAGAGTCCGCGGGCGGTGCAGACCACCATCGCCATTGTGGAGGCATACGCCAAGTTGAAGGAGCTGTCGCGGGTGATTGTGGAGATTCCCCAACAACAAGAAGATAAGGACGCGCAGAGGAGGCTGCTTCACCGCAGCGGCCAATTGGTGGAGGACCTGATGTCGGACGTGTTGCCGAAGCAGAGCAGCGACACCACGCTTGAGCTGAACCTCGCCATGCTCAAATTCCGCCACACTGTCCATAGGGAGAAAGGGGAATAGAATTAGAATGTTTCCATCAAAATGGCATGCAGATATGTAGCCAATGCGGGGAGAGAATAAATGTAATAAATATGGAGGGGAAATATATCAATTTAACATAATATAAATTATCGGACAAACCGAAATCTCCGTATAAACGTACAGGTTCACGGCTTGAGGCTATTTGCCCAACGATACAAAACAATCCTGAATCGCACATCGGAAATCGCGAAACAATATCGCGCTGAGAATTCAATATTCGAGCCCGATACGATTATCCGCCCGAAAATCGCGTGTCCACCAATCGTATCTACCGACGCTCGAAAACCAGATTTTCATCGCTGACCGCGTTTCCGGACATCTGTGCGGAAGTCTTGTCAAAGGACGCGGATTTGACATCGTCCAGGACAAACGGCAATCGGTAATCGGATTTCTGCGCGGTAAGTTGGACGTTTCTGAAAGTGATACCATCCACATGGCGCACGAAGAAGCCCCACGCCGGGAGTTCCTTGAACTGGGAAAACTCAGGATAAGCTTTCGGCATCTCCGGCACCCTGTCCAGCTCGTCGGGCCGCACACGGGCCACCATCGAATCGCCGCCGCCCGGGTAATTTAACATAATATTTTCCAACACCACATTTTCGATATGGGATTCCGGCAGCCCAACGACAGAGGACGGCGATATGTTGCGAGGGTTGTCTTCGATGGGTCCTTCGTACTCGTAGCCGGCATCCGCTTTGGTGGCTGGCACGGTACAGGCCACGTTGCGTACGGTAATGTTCTTCATGGTGCTCATTTTGCCAGCGGGACGGCGACGATCTCCAACCACGATATAAATGGGATTCCCCACATTATTGGCTATTAAGCTGTCAACCAGAATATTCTCACAGATGCCACCGTCCACACTCTGAATGGTAATGGCGCTGCGATACGTGTTATATACGGTGTTGTCGATGATACGAATGTTTTTGAAGCCGCCCAACCCGAATGTGCCTAACTTGATACCGTTGGCGCTGGAGCGCGCCGTGCAATGACGGATTTCCACATTCTGACAAAGCGCATCCTTGCTGTGCGATTTCAAGCAAATGGCATCATCTGACGAGTTGAAATAGCTGTTTTTCAACAAAAAACCATTGCAATCCACAATATCAATACCATCATTGTTCCAATAGGCGCAACTTTCCACAAAGATATGGTCCACCAACACATCCGTGCATTGGTCGTAGGTCTGTACCCATTCAGCAGCATCTTTCAATGTAATATCCTGAATCTCGACATGATTACACTCACGCAGGTAAATAAGCCGCGGACGGGAGGATACCCGATCATATTTAAGCGCATCCTTGAGGATGCCAGCATGGACCTGCTGTGCGAAATTGTTGCCAAGCTCGCGCCCATGCCCAATGATGTTGCCTTTGCCAACGATGGCCACATGGTCGCATTTCTCGCCAATCACCAGCGCATACGTGCCGCAAATCTTATCATAGTCGTAGGGATTGGCGGAGCCTTCCAGGACGGCTCCTTCCAACAAACGGATGGTCACATTGGAACGCAGATGAACAGATCCGGTGAGGTAACGACCCACCCAGAAGGTGAGTTCTCCCCCACCCTGTTCGGAAATCCAGTCCAACGCCTTCTGAATGGAACGGGTGTTCATCGTCACACCATCGGATTTTATACCGAAGAGCGAGGCATTGTACTGACGTGGCGAAGTCTGATTCTGCGCTGTAGATAAAACACTATATCCTATTATTAATAAGACAGTTATAATTATTCTCTTCATATAAAACCCTGTTTTTTAAATAGATTAAAGACGTGTGGTCAACCTGGGGATGATTTCGTTTTTCCAAGAGGCGAACGTGCCCTCCACAATCTTCTGGCGGGCGGTTTTCACCAAATCCAAGTAGAAATGGAGGTTGTGGATGCTGCCAATCATCGGGCCGAGCATCTCATCTGCCACATAGAGGTGGCGCAGATAGGCCCGCGTGTACTCTCTGTCGGCGAAAAGGTCGCTGTTGGCATCTATGGGAGTGAAATCGAATTTCCACTTCTCATTTCTCATGTTTAGGATGCCGTCCCACGTGAAGATCATGCCGTTACGTCCGTTGCGCGTAGGCATGACGCAGTCGAACATGTCCACACCGAGGGCAATGTTCTCGATGATGTTAGCCGGGGTACCCACGCCCATCAAATAGCGGGGTTTGTCCTTGGGGAGGGCGCTGCAGCAAAGTTCGGCGATTTCGTACATCTGCTCCGTGGGTTCACCCACAGCCACGCCACCGATGGCATTGCCGTCGCAGTTCATCGACACCACATGCTCCACCGATTTAAGACGGAGATCATGGTAGATGCCGCCCTGCACGATGGGGAATAGCGTCTGTTCGTAACCGTAATACGGCGGTTCCTCCTCCAGTCGGCGGATGCAGCGCTTAAGCCACTGGAAAGTCGTTTCCATCGACTTCTTCGCGTATGCATAGTCGCACGGGTACGGGATGCACTCGTCGAAAGCCATGATGATGTCGGCGCCGATGGAGCGTTGGATGTCCATCGCCTTCTCGGGACTGAAGAGGTGCCGGGAACCATCGATGTGCGATTGGAACCAGACACCCTCCTCGGGGTTGATTTTACGCCGGTGGCTGAGGGAGAAGACTTGGAAGCCGCCGCTGTCGGTGAGAATGGGCTTATTCCATCCGTTGAACTTGTGCAGGCCGCCTGCCTCGCGTAGCACCTCGGTGCCGGGCCTCATATAGAGGTGATAGGTGTTTCCCAATATGATTTGGGCATGGACATCTTCATCCAATTGCCTGATATGCAACGCCTTTACCGCACCTAACGTACCCACGGGCATGAAGATGGGGGTCTCGATCCGGCCATGTGCTGTGGTGATCACACCAGCCCTGGCGCTGCTTTTTTCATCCGATTTTTCAATTATAAACTTCATCTTGTTAGTAAAATGCGGCAAAAATACGATAATTATTTATACTAAAAAAATATTTTTGCATATCAAACCTAACCAAACCACCTTAACCTATGTTCGAAGATATTCTTCCGATCATGATGCTTGTGCTGTTTGCTGTTGTGACGCTGGTGCAGCTCATGTATTACTATTTGGGGTATGCCCGCTTCGCCTTCTTGAAGAAGAAGAAAGCCGTGGCGATGGATCCTGTTCCGGTGTCCATTGTCATGGTGGTGAAAGATGCGGCTTCCGTGCTGATGAAGTCCTTGCCCCGCCTGCTGAGCCAGCAATACGGCCAGTACGAGTTGGTCATCGTGGATGACAACTCGCAGGATGAGACCGAACTTTTGGTCTTGGAATACAAAAACCAGTACCCGAACATCAAGCTGGTGAACCTGGATTCGGCGGTGACGACCATCCGGGGGCGCAAGTTCGCCATCTCCATGGGCATACGCTGTGCCAGTTACGAGCACATCCTCCTCACCGATGCCGAATGCTGTCCGACATCCACGCAGTGGTTAAAACTGATGGCCGGCAATTTCGTGGGTCGCAACAAGATCGTGTTGGGTTACAGCACGTACGAGCGCCGCAACAATCCGTTCAACCGGCTGCTGCATTTCGACACGCTGGTCAACGCCGTGCAGTATTTTTCCTTAGCGAAAATGCATTCCACCTATCGTGGAGATGCCCGCAACATGGCCTTTGCACGCTCGCTGTTCACGGCGCAGCAGGGGTTTGCCGCGCATAACCACATCCGTTACGGCGAAGAGGACATTTTCATCAGCCGGGCAGCCAACCGCGACAACACGGAAATCGAATACTCGCAGGATGCCTTCACGGTGCTTCAGCGCGGGGCCAACCACCGCTACTGGCGCGACCATAAGGAGGGCCTCTATTTCACCCGACGATACAACACCCTGCGCAACCGGTTGTTCCTTAACACGTATGGTGTCATCAACCTGTTGTTCTACATCACGCTGGCCTTGGCAATTGTCGCAAACGTGCCGCATCTCACCTACTTGTTCATTGTCCTCGGCATCGCTGCCGCCCGCATTTTAAGCCAGTATCTGGTTTTCGGTTTCGCCGCCAAGAAGCTGAACGAGAAACAGATTATCCCCTGCCTGCTCCTGTACGACCTGGTGTTTGCCGTCCTGAACCCGATATATTACCTGTCTGCCAAAGTTAATCATCAAAGATTTTTATAATTATAATGGAGAATCCCTGCACCACCGACAAAGCGAAACGCGACTACGTCCTTCTGCGTAAAGCCTTGGACCACAACGACCAGCAGGCCTACGCCGAGCTGATGCGGCTGTATCGTGACAGCATCTACTTCATGCTCATCAAAATCGTGAAAAACAGCGATGATGCGGAAGACCTCACGTTGGAGACCTTCGGCAAGGCCTTCCGTTATTTGGACAAATACACGCCGCAGTACGCCTTTTCCACTTGGCTGTATCGTATAGCCGTCAATAACAGCATCGACTACATCCGGCACAAGAACAACTCGCCGCAGTACATTGACGACGACCTGTACACCGGCACCGCCGAACAGCTCATCGACCGGTCGCAGACAACCCCCTCCCCCACCCCGGAGGAGGAAGTCATCGTCAAGCAGCGGATGCAGATGCTTCGTTCCGCCGTACAACAGCTGCCGGAAAAATACCGCAAGGTCATTGAATTGCGCTACTATGACGAACTCTCCTACGAGGAGATTTCCGACATGCTGAACATAACCCTCTCCAACGTGAAAATCCAGCTCCTGCGGGCCAAAAACATGCTCTCGCAGTTAATGGTGAATGTGCGGAATGCCATATAACAAAAAAGATTGTATCTTTGCGCCATGATTTTTTCGTCATGGAAGTAACCCGATTATTCGACATATTAGACAATTACCTCAACGAGTATCCTGTAGAGGATGCTATATGCGGCAAGGAAAACGGCAACTGGGTGCGCTATAGCACACGCGACTATGTGCGCATTGTGAACGACATTTCCTACGGCCTCCTCCAGTTAGGCATCAGCAAGGGCGACTGCATTGCCACCATCACGGCCAACCGTCCCGAATGGAATTTCCTCGACATGGCCATCATGCAGATCGGGGCCATCCACGTGGCCATCTATCCCACAATCAGCGAAAGCGATTACAACTATATCCTGCACGATGCCAACATCAAGATGATTTTCGTGTCGGGCTGGGAGCTTTTGAAGAAGATCACCAATGTCATCGAGAACATCCCCGGCCTTCCAGAGCGGGTTTACACCTTCCGTAACCTGCGTGGTTACCGCCATCTGAACGAGGTCGTTGAGTTGGGACGGGCAAACCCGTGTCCTCAGTATCTGCAGCAGATCAAGGATAGCATCCTGCCCGACGATGTGGTCTCCTACGTTTATACCTCCGGCACCACGGGCAACCCCAAAGGCGTGATGCTGACACATCGCAATTTCCTGACAAACGTGTATGGCGTGCTGCCCATCATCCCAACCAAGACGCACAACCGAATCTTGAGCTATCTTCCATTGTGCCACGTATATGAGCGCATGATGAACTACTGCTGGCAGTATTTGGGCATCTCCATCTATTATGCTGAAAACCTGGCACGAATCCAAGAGAACATGGTTGAGTTGCAGCCGGATATATTCACCACTGTGCCGCGACTGTTAGAGAAGATCTACGACAAGATTCTCGCACAGGGCCGGAAACTCAAGGGCATCAAGCGCAAAATCTTCTTCTGGGCCAACGATGTGGCCTTGGAATTTGATTTCAACAAAAGCAAGGGATACAATCGGAAATTGAAATGGGCCAGGAAGCTGGTATTGAACCAATGGTACAAGGCTCTTGGCGGCAATCTGGATGTCATTGTGACGGGTGGTGCGGCCATCCAGACCAAGATATCCCGGATATTCTGGGCCATGGGCATCCGCGTGGTGGAGGGCTACGGCACCACGGAGACATCACCGGTGATTGCAGTGGGCAACTTCTTCAAAGGGGGCTTCAAGTTCGGCATGGCGGGCAAGGTGCTTCCCGGCACACAGGTGCGCATCGGCAGCGACGGGGAGATCCTCACCAAGGGTAATCACGTCATGAAGGGCTATTACCAGCTGCCCGAACAAACGGCTGAAGCTATTGACAGCGAAGGCTGGTACCACACCGGCGACTTGGGCAAGCTCACCGCCGACGGCCACCTCCAAATCACCGGTCGAAAAAAAGAGATGTTCAAGACCGCCTTCGGCAAATATGTCGTGCCCACCCTGATTGAGAACAAGTTCGCAGAGGATTCCCTCATCGACAATATCATGGTGGTGGGTGAAAACAAGCCGTACGCCGCCGCACTCATCGTGCCCAACTTCCAGGACCTCCGTTCATGGTGCGCCTCCAAAGAAATCCCCTACACCACCAACGAGGAGATGATCACCCATCCGGATGTGCTGAAGAAATTCGCCAAGATTGTGGACCAGTACAACAAATTCTTCGGCGACACCGAGAAAGTGAAACGTTATCGCTTAATCAGTTATGAGTGGACCGTCCAAACGGGTGAACTCACCCCCACGTTGAAACTCAAACGTAACAAGCTTCTTGAAAAGTACAAGGACACCATTGAGCAGTTGTTCAATTAAAACAACGTGAATTCCCGATTTGGTTGACTAATTTTTTTTACTTTTGCAGCCTAATGTTCAAATCTAAAATATCAATATGTCAACCAATACCCAAATACGACTGATGACCGTTGCCGACTACCCGCAAGTATATGATTTGTGGAAGATTACGGAAGGAATGGCACTCCGAAGCTTTGATGATTCAGAGGCCGGCATCACCAAATTCATCCAGAAGAATCCAGATTCCAACTTCGTGGCCCTGCAAGAGGGAAAGATTGTGGGCGTCATCCTCTGCGGCATCGACGGGCGGCGTGCCTACATCTACCATACCGTGGTGCGTGCCGACCTTCGTAATCAGGGCATCGGCAAACAGCTCCTCCACGCCGTATATGATGTCATCGAAAAAGCCGGTATCAAGAAGAGCGGCCTGTTAGTCATGAACACCAACGAAATCGGAAACCGCTTCTGGCAGTCGCAGGGCTGGACCAAGCGGGAGGATGTGACATACTACAGCATCAACACCTCTGATTTCGAGCAATAATTGTTTTCAACCAGAAGTAAAACACAGAATATCATGTCATTGCGTTCATGCTTTCCCATCCTGCTGTGCTGCCTTCTCCTTGCCGGAGGATGCGCCAAGGTGGTGGCCCCCGTCGGTGGGCCCAAGGATACCACGCCACCCAAGATGGTCAAGGAGCAGCCCGCAACCCAGAACGTGCACTTTGACGGTTCGAACATCAGAATCACTTTTGACGAGTTTTTCACCCTGAACAATCCGATGGAAAACGTGCTCATTTCCCCTCCTATGGAGACAAGTCCGGAATATCTTATCCGAAACAAGACACTCGTCATCAAATTCCAAGACACCCTAAGAGCAAACACCACCTACAATATGGTGTTTTCCAACTGCATACAGGACTATCACGAGAGCAACAAGCTGAGTTTCTACCATTACAGTTTCTCTACCGGCAGCACTTTAGACTCTTTTGCCCTTCGGGGGAAGGTCATCAATGCGGAAAAGCTCACCGCCTCCCCAGACTTCTTCGTTGTGCTTTACCGTGACGGCACGGACTCATTTCCGCCCACCCGCATCCCCGACTATGTGACGAAGACCTTGGCCGATGGAAGCTTCACCTTTTCCAATATCGCCGGCGGACAATATTCGGTTTTCGCACTGAAAGACATCAACTCGAATCTGCTTTACGACCTTCCGAATGAGGAGATCGCATTCTGCGACAGTCTTGTCACCGCTTTTGTAAGTCCAGCTTCTGACACTGCCAAACAGACGACAGGACGCGAGAGGACACAAGCCATTGATTCCAACACCTTAATTCTCCGTTCCTTTATCACCAGTGACACCATGCCTCAACTGCTTCGTCCTGAAAATCCGGAAGCAGGACGCTATATTTTCCCCTACAAATCACCTGTTTCCCATTTCGAGGCAACGGTTCTCACGCCCAACATCGACTATTTTCAGGTCATAAACCCCACGCAGGACAGTATTATATGGTACATGAAAAGCATTCCCACCGATACATTCTCCTGCATCTTGACCGCCGACGGTCATCGTGACACCATCACCCTAAAACCTTTCAAGGTGGCTAAACATCCGGGGCGCGGCAGTAAGACAGAAGATGTAAAGCGCCTCCCCATAACGTTCGGGAATGCAGGCCACTATTTCAAGCCGCTCACGCTGCACTTCGCCTTCCCCATCCGGCCTGTTGACTCTTTCCCGGTGCTGACATGTTCGCAGCACGACACCGTCACCACATGGGTGCAGGTACCCGACACCTTCGTGAAAAGCCTGCCATTACATTTGCATTTTGAGACCAAAAAGAGCTATACTGTTCTCATACCCGATTCCATCTTCTTTGGATACAACGGGTTAACCCATGATTCATTGGTTTCACGTTTCACCTTAAAATCGGAAAAAGATTACGGCAACCTCATACTGAACTATCGTTTGCCAAACAACGGAACCACCTACATTTGCCAGCTTTGGTCAACCAAGAACCTGCTACAAGAAGACATTCTAACAGAAAGCACCATTATAACATACGCCCATCTGGATCCGGGCGATTACAACATCCGCGTGATTCAGGACCTGAACGGCAATGGACGCTGGGATAGCGGGAACGTGATGCAAAAACGGCAGCCGGAACCCGTCATCAAATTTCCGAGCGCCATCCATATCCGCGCATTCTGGGATGTGGAAGAGGAGTTTGTCCTTCCTTAATGCTTTTCCCTTAAAACTGATAGAAATAACTGAATGTCAGTACCGAGTTGTACTGCTGGTATATCGGACGGTTGACCGCCCAATTGGGTTTGCGGACTGGCAACACGGAGTTATAGTAACGCACATTAAGCCCATGGTGGCCACGAATCATACAGGAGATGCCTGCCATAAACGAAAACTCATACCATTTCATGGGCGGACGGCCCTGTATCAGACCGTACATGTCACGCTCCCGCTTATAGAGATTCACACCGAACACGGGTCCCGGCAGCTCTATTTCCACCACATTGCCCAAACAGAGTTTCAAGAAAAGCGGGATTTCCGCATAGCCAAGGTCGAGGGTGTATTTGCCCGTCCCGTATGCTCCGGCCTGTTTAGGAGTGGCATGGCTGCCCTTCATCGCAAAATCGAGTTCCATTTGCAGCGCAAGGGTTACCGGAAGGCTTTTGGAATTCAATTCCACATTCTTGTCCGGCAGTTCCACATTGACAGTCTTCGACTTTCTGTTTCCGGAGCGCATGTCGCCCGTCAGCGTGCAGTTGGCAAACACGCCGGCAATCGCCCCCGGCTTGTGGAAACCAGTGAGGTTGTCGCCGGAAATCTGGGATGCCGTCAAGCCCACACGCACGCCTCCATTAAAGGCACCAACCGATGAGGCCTCCTGCGCCAACATCGTGCCGGCTGCAAGCATGGATACGACAAAAAAAAGTATAAACTTCCGCATAAGCCTTAATTTAAATTGATATATTGCGGGACCTTGAGCCAATGTTCGTACTCGCGTCCCAGCACACGCACGGCCGTAGGCCATATCTGTTCCGGTTCAGTGCCGAAGACCAGCTCCGGGGTCGGGTTGCCGACCACCCACATATTGCGTGCCAGTTCCCCTTCCAACTGCCCGGGCGACCATCCCGCATACCCCATCAGGAACTTGAAGTGCATGGTGGGTATCGCATTATGCTCAATCAGTGCCAGAAGCACCTTGTCATACCCCACATACACGCCCGGCACCACCTCGGAGGCAGCCTTGCAACTGTCAAAACTATGTAGCAGGAACAACGCCGACGGCAGTACCGGTCCCCCAAGGAACATCGGGGCATCGCAGTGAATCTCATCCACCAACTGATTGACCGTATATGGGATTTTCCGATTGATAATAAGACCTGCCACATGTTCCTTCTCGTAATCCGTAAGCAGCACCACCGAACGATTGAAGAACGAATCGTTGTAGTATGGTACGGAAATCAGGATCCGGCCCGCCATCAGGCCAAACTCCGTCGGTTTCACATTCAGAAGGTCATGTTTGTACGGCATGGTCAACGGGAATCAGTCAAGGGTTTCCTTTTTATCATAATTATAAATCTCCCGGCACAACGCATCGTATTTCTGGTAGATGATCTTACGGCGCAACTTCATCGTCTGCGACAGTTCCCGCCCGATAATCCACTCGTCCGCCACCACACGATAGCGTTTGATACGTTCGTGCTCCGCCAACGTGCGATTCACATGCTCCACCTCATGGTTCATCATCTTTACAAAGAGTTCGTCCTTCAACATTTCCTCATGGGAAGATGGAATCTGCTGTTTCCGTTTCTTGTATAGTTCTTCAAAAGCACTGAAAGAAGGTACGATGATGGCGGATGCGAATTTCTCGTTCTCCCCTATCACCATAACGTTCTCGATATAAGGAGATTCGTGCAGTTTGCTTTCCACCACCTGCGGGGCGATGTATTTGCCCAACGAGAGTTTGAAAATCTCTTTTTTGCGGTCGGTAATCTTCAGGAAACGGCCCTCCACCAAGGTACCAATGTCGCCGGTGTGGAACCATCCATCCTCGTCAATCACCTGTTTGGTATATTCTTCATCCTTATAATAGCCCTTCATCAGGCAAGGCCCTTTGGTCAGGATTTCTCCGTCTTCCGCCAGCTTAAATTCCACACCTTTCAGGATTTCGCCCACACATCCCACCTTCAAGATGTTGTCTCGAGGACTATTCACCGCAATCACAGGGGATGTTTCCGTCAGGCCGTAACCCTCATACACGCGTATTTTGGCCGCCGTGAAGAGGCGTATAACCTTTTCGGGAATGGAGGAGCCGCCCGACACCACGGTCATCTCGTGACCACCGAGCACGTCACGCCATTTTTTATACACCAATTTATCGGCAATATTATACCATAGGAGATACAATGGAGATTGGTTATAATTATCAAACTTCGTTCCGAAACGGAATGCCCAATAGTAGATATACTTTTTCAATCCCTTCAAATCCTTGCCGGCCGCGTATAATTTGTCGTACATCATCTCAAAAACCCGCGGGACCGCGCAAAAGCCGTCGGCATGCATGTCGTGCATGTCTTTGGCGATGGTGGCCAAGCTGCCCGCATAATAGTGGCTTACGCCCATATACTGGTAATGATAGTTCACCGTACGTTCATAGACATGACACAACGGCAGAAAACTCAACATCTTGGCATGATAATCCAACAGTTGCAGGTTTTCCACAATCGGAAGGAAATTGTTGCAGATGTTGCCATGCGACAACATCACGCCCTTGGCCTTGCCAGTGGTTCCCGACGTGTAGATGATAGTAGCAATGTCATCCGTGGAGATGGTGCGCTTGTTCTCCTCAATCGTGGGGGCCCACTTGTCGCGTGTACGACGGCCCAACTCCACCAAATCCTCCAACGACGGCAGGTTGGGGATTTTGTCAATGGCATAGACCAGCGGATGTTGCTGCACCTCCGGCAGAACAGGTTCCACATTCCGGTAGATGCTTTCGATCCCTATCACGATGCACTTGCAGTCGCAATGGTTCAGGATATACTTGTATTCCTCGGCATTCAACGTCGGATAAACGGGAACATGGACCATACCGGCCAGCATGATGCCCATATCCAGAAAATTCCAGGCAGGACGGTTGCGCATGATGGTTACAATCTTGTCGCCCTTTTCAAACCCCAACTCCAAAAAAGCGGAGGCAAAATTGTGCGCATAATCCACATAATCCTGAATACTATAGGTTTTCCAACCATTGCCATCACGTTTGGCAAAGAAATCCGGTTTATCGTATTTGGATGCAATCACATCCAAGATATCAAACAGTCTTGTAGGTCTCATAGGCAATTTTTCAGACGGCAAAGATACATTTTTTAACGGAGCGGTCAAGTCAAAAAAAAACAGGCAGACCGATTGGCCGCCTGTTTTTCTACAAAATATAATTAAGGTATGATTGCCTTTTTACAGCAGGTGAATGGCAACAGTAAGACCGGCCATCACGATGGAAACCATGCTCATCAGCTTGATGAGGATGTTGAGGGACGGGCCGGAGGTGTCCTTGAAAGGATCGCCCACGGTGTCGCCAACCACGGTAGCCTTGTGGTTGTCAGAACCCTTGCCACCGAAGTTGCCTTCCTCGACGAACTTCTTTGCATTGTCCCAGGCACCACCGGCGTTAGCCATGAAGATAGCCAACACGAAACCGGCGCCGAGACCGCCCACGAGCAGACCAAGCACGCCGGCCACGCCGAGGATCAGACCCGTGACGATGGGAGCCAAGATAGCGAGGATAGAAGGCAGCAACATCTCGTGTTGAGCACCCTTAGTGGAGATAGCCACGCAACGGGCGTAGTCAGGAGTACCCTCACCGGTGAGGATTCCCTTGATCTCCTGGAACTGGCGACGCACTTCCTCCACCATCTTCTGGGCGGCGCGACCCACGGCATTCATCGTGAGACCGCAGAACAGGAAGGCCATCATGGAACCGATGAAGACACCCACGAGCACCTTCGGGTTCATCAAGGAGACGTTATAGTATTCCATGAAGTCGATCAGGCTGGCATTGGCGGTGTCCACCATACGTCCGTCACCAAGGTCGAGGACAGAGGTGCCGATACGCTCGAGAGCCATCTTGATCTCTTCCACGTAGGAGGCAAGCAGGGCGAGGGCGGTCAGAGCGGCAGAACCGATGGCGAAGCCCTTACCAGTAGCAGCAGTAGTGTTGCCGAGAGCGTCGAGAGCGTCGGTACGTTTACGAACCTCGGGATCCAAACCGCTCATTTCAGCATTACCACCGGCATTGTCGGCGATAGGACCGTAAGCGTCGGTAGCCAAGGTGATACCCAGCGTAGAGAGCATACCCACGGCGGCAATACCGATACCGTAGAGACCTTTGGAGAGGTTGACGGCATTGAATTCGATCTGGAAGCCGTTGGCGCACAAGAAAGCGAGGATGATAGCCACACCGATGGTGAGCACCGGGATGACGGTGGAGATCATACCCAAACCGATACCGGAGATGATGACCGTAGCAGGACCCGTCTGGGAGGACTCAGCCACCTTCTGCGTCGGCTTGAAGGATTGGGAAGTATAGTATTCCGTTGACTTACCAATAATGACACCAGCGAGCAGACCCACTACCACAGAGAGGGAGACCTGCCACCAAACGATATCGGCGGAGTCTTTGAAAAGCACGTACATGATGCCGAAAGTGGCCACAGCGATGAGGACAGCGGCGGTGTTGGTACCACGGCTCAACGCTTTCAGAAGTTCCGTCATGCTAGCCTCTTCTTTGGTGCGGACGATGAAGATACCGATCACGGAAAGAATCACGCCGACAGCGGCAATCATCATAGGAGCGAGGATGGACTTCATCTGCATCTCAGCGCTGATGGTAGCGAAAGCGGCAGCACCCAAAGCCATCGTGGAGAGGATAGAACCAGCATAGGACTCGTACAGGTCAGCACCCATACCGGCCACGTCACCCACATTGTCGCCCACGTTATCGGCGATGGTGGCGGGGTTGCGCGGGTCATCTTCAGGGATGTTGTACTCGGTCTTACCCACGAGGTCAGCACCCACGTCGGCAGCTTTGGTGTAGATACCGCCACCGACACGGGCAAACAAGGCCTGTGTGGAAGCACCCATACCGAAGGTCAGCATGGTGGTGGTGATGGTGGTCAGCGTGGCATGCTCACCCACCAGTTCCAACAGACCAGTGCCGTTGAGGATCAGGAACCAAGCGGAGACATCGAGCAGGGCGAGGCCCACCACAGTAAGACCCATGACGGCGCCACTGCGGAATGCCACCTGCAAACCTTTGTTGAGGCTCTGGCGAGCACCGTTGGCGGTACGAGCGGAAGCGTAGGTAGCCGTCTTCATGCCTAAGAAGCCTGCCAAGCCGGAGAAGAAACCGCCGGTCAGGAAGGCGAACCACACCACTCCGTTCTGGAGGTGGAAGATAGACATGATCAGAAACAGCACGGCCAAGACGACAAACACGATAGTCACCACCTTGTACTGCTGTTTCAGGTAGGCCATGGCACCTTTGCGCACATGAGCCGCGATTTCACGCATGGTAGGAGTACCCTCATCTTCCTTCAACATTCTTCTGTAAAAGAAGAAGGCAAATCCCAATGCGACGATGGATGCGCAGAACACGATCCATACATACTTTACAAGATTTTCCATAAGTAATTGATTTAAATTATTAATAGATTGGATTTTAGTTTATAATTCACGTTTTTAAAACAAAGTGGCAAAGATAATAAAAAAAGTTGAGAGTTGAGAGTTAAGAGATTAGAGTAGTATTTGAGCAGGAAATTATTTTGGAGGCAATATCAACATGTTTTTAACGTTATAGATGCAAAAAAGTACCATGAAAGAACACTTTGGATTTGAAAAATTATCGGTTTATAAATCTGCAAGACAATTGGTGAAAGAAATTTATACGCTACAGAAAAAATTCCCTTCCGAAGAGAAATACGCGTTGGGAGATCAACTCCGTCGATCTTCTGTATCTATTGTTGCGAATTTGGCGGAAGGTGGCGGACGGTTTTCTGCAAAAGAAAAAGTACACTTCGTTGAAATTTCATACGGATCGCTATTAGAAGCATATAGCGAACTTCAATTAGCCTGTGACTTTGGTTATATATCTGAAAACGAGCTTATTGATATAGGCTCTAATTTTGAGGAGACAGCAAAAATGCTCTCCGGACTACGAAACTCCCTAATAAAAAACTCTAAACTCTAAACTTTAAACTCTAAACTTTAAACTCTAAACTCTCCCCCAATGCTATACATCCACATCCCCTTCTGCCTCAGCAAGTGCATCTACTGCGGGTTTTATTCTGTGGCGAACACACGGCAGAAAGAGGTATTTCTCGCCGCGTTGAAGAGAGAGATTGTGCAGCGAAGCACCTATCTGGCCGGCCATCCCGTGCGCACGATCTATTTCGGCGGCGGCACCCCCAGCCTGCTGTCGGGCGAGGAAATCGCGGACATACTGCAAACATCACATAACACATTCCAGATCACCCCGGAGGCGGAAATCACCATAGAGGCCAATCCCGAGCAGCTCTCGCCCGACTACTGCCGTATGCTGCACGACCTCGGCATCAACCGATTGAGCATTGGCGTGCAATCCTTCCAAGATCCGGTATTGCGATTCATGGGGCGGCGGCATACCGCTGCCCAAGCATCAGAGGCTGTGCACAATGCTGCCGCCGCCGGCTTCGACAACATTTCCCTTGACCTCATCTACGGCGTGGCCGAACGTTCCGACGAACAATGGGCCGAGGACATTGAAACGGCCTTGTCGATGCCCATCCGACATCTTTCCTGCTACGCCCTCACCCCCGAGGAGAACTCCATCCTCTACAAACAGATACAAAACCGAAAGCACGCGCCCGTGGACGACGAGCAGGCGGCCCGTCAATACAGACAATTGTGTCAACGCCTGCGTCAGACACCTTTCCGACACTATGAGGTGTCCAATTTCGCAATAGCTGATTATGAATCCCACCATAATTCTGCCTATTGGGACCACACGCCCTACCTCGGCCTCGGTCCGGCAGCACACTCCTTTGATGGCCACAGCCGCCAGTGGAATCCGGCAAACCTGAGCCAATATCTGCACAACATCGGGGAAGGAATCCTCTATGAGGAACGCGAGATGCTGGATGAAAAAGCCTTGTTTAACGAGACGCTGCTGCTCTCGCTGCGCACCCGAAAGGGACTAAGCCTCAACGCGCTATGCGAGCGTTTCGGCCCATCTCGCGTCAATGCCCTGCTGGACTATTTCCACACCAAAGTGCCGCAGGCCCATTACACGGAAACAGAAAGCCGGCTCCGTCTTACCGAAGCCGGCCTGTGGTTCGCCGACGGCATCGCCGGGGATGCCTTTGAGATATAACTATCCATTACTTCCCGAAACGATAGCCCACGTTCAACGAGAAATTGACGTAGGGATAACGTTTCCAAACACTGGTGCTGGCGGGATTTGCTTGAAGGGTCGCCGCATCGGGATTATACCATGACTTGTTTGCACCAAAAGCGGCATCCAAAAAGAAATAGAGATGACTGGGCAAAGTCAGACCGAGCCGCAACATCACTCCTGCACCAAAACGGTCACTATCAAACAAATAACCTTCCAGTTTCTTTCCATGATTGAGCATTGTAGTCGGGAATCGCATATCCAAAGCAGCACCTAACATAAAAGCTTTGGCGTTCATATAGTCGCCGAACAGGAACAGTGGACCAACATCCAACCGTGTAGGGCCGGCAATGCAATAATCCACTGAGAGAAGACCGCCGATGGCACATTTTTCCTTCGGAATAGCGAAGTCCAACCCGACGGAGGGACCGCCGAAGAACTTAGGTGCAACTTCAAAATCCAATCCTGCGTTCAATCCGAAAAAGGACTTATAGGGTTTTGCCGCGGGCGGTTGTTTATCCTCGACAACAGGTTCGACGGGTGTCTCCACTGGAGTGGCAGTAAAGTCGTTGCCAAGGGTCCAGCGGACCTTGCCTTGGTGCGCACTGGGCACGTAGCAGGTCAGGTTCTGCCAACGCTTGATGAGCTCTTGGGCCATCTTCTCAAACTGGGCCTCTAACTGGCTAAAATCGTCCAACAAGAAGGGTTCTTCGGAAGAAATCCCTTGGAAAACAGACTTATACAACTTATTGTCTTCTGCCACATCGTTGCCGCGGATAGCGATCACATAGCTTTTAAGGTTGGAACCTTTGATATTGCGATTCACCACATTGTCGCGCACATATTTGAAGTAAGGGTTTTCCAAACCTTTTTCCGGAACGCCCAACGAAGGATCCATTGAGTGATTGTCGTAACCGTCAGTAAAGGAGACCATGCAGGCGTAGTCGAACTTTTCTGCATCGGGACGTGAAAGTTTATCCACATAGGAGGTAATCATGTCAGCGCCTTTACGCATCGCGTAGTAGAGGGCTGTATTGTTGTAGAGAGTAAGACCTTGGATGAAACGGGTCATCTCATCACGCGACTGGGCGGTCAGGGGTTCGATTTCGCGCACCATCTTGTCGGCGTTACCCATCGTGTTGAAACCCATGATGCCGAGGCGGATGCTACCGTCGGGGGATGCATTGTAGAGGATGTTGATGAACTTGGTGGCGCTGTTTTTCAGTTTCTCGAAGTTAGTCTCGCCAAGGGATGTGCTGCAGTCGAGCACCAGCATCACCACCATCACCTTGTCGGTCTCGAAATTCTGCTGGGCGTCCTTCACCTCGCTGTCGCGTTGCCATGTGTTGGTTTTCCCGTTATACTGCCATTTCCAGAATTTCAGGCCACCCGCGAAACCCTCGGAATAGTCGGTGCTGGCCTTGTCAAAGGTGAAGGATATAGACTCGTCAGGTTCCACCTTTCCGTAGATTGTCTCCACCGGAGTGAAGGTGATTCCGCGCGAGGTGATATTGGTAAGCTGATAAACGAAGCGACCATTCTGGTCCTGAGTGATGGAATAATCACCTTCGATATAATACTTGGCCTTCTCGGCCTGGGCGAAGGCTGACAACCCGCCCAACACGCAGAGCATTAGCAACAATATTTTTTTCATAGCACAAAAATTTATTCTATAAACAATAAAAACAATTATTTATTGCCTTGACACAACAAGTCAATAACTACAATTAGCAGACAAAAGTAAAGAAAAAGCACGGTCCATTTCACGCTTTTACAAATAGTTGTCAACCGTGAAATATGGATAACGGACGTTCCCGCACACTATCTTTTACAACAATGTTTTATAATAAATAAGAGACGTGCCCCCCTATCCCCAAAACATACTACAGACCAACATACAGGTTCACCGAGGCGAGACCATCGTCCACCGCGTTGCAGGTAATGGAGAACACGCGCAAGTGCTGCCCCAGGAAGGATGTTTTGCCCTTGTCAGACAACAAACGTAGCAGCGGTCGCTGCGAGGAGGAGTTGAAATAATCGAATTCCAACAGATTGTCGGAAGCCGTGTTCGTGCTGGCGAACATATAGTAGCGATTGGAGGCTAACGCCCCATTTCGGCTCAAATCGCGCAAATAAAAGTCCATCGCCTCCGTGGAGGGTGCAAAGACGTAATACCCGTCGCGGTCAGCGAAGCAGCGGTAAACATCCGTCCCGAAAATCGTAGCGTCTGGCATCTGCAGGTCTTCGGTAACCGGATAAATGCCAGACGGATAAGCCAACCGCATACTGTCTGTCCAGGCACTGCCCTCAAATGGATTGTAGGCTTTGCCCAGCGTGTCGTGCGGGACCATCAGGTAACGGAAGATGGCATTGGAATCATTGAGCATGGCGAAGCGGTGAGCGGCGTAGTCCGGCATGGCCTCCCGATAATACCAGATGGCGTTGAAAGGCATACGCTCATCCGGATATTCTGCCACGGATTCGTGGCCCGCCAAATCAACCAGCTTCGGATTGTCAACCGTCGCATACCCCGACAGGAAGACCTCGTTCTGCGAGATGCGCAACTGGTACCCCGACCATTCGGATAACACTTTCAATTTTCCCAGAACCGAGGACACCGATTCGTTGAACCAGGTGGACAGGAAGTCGAAATAAACCGGATTATGGACAAACAGCCAATTCTGCTTCTGGTTCTTCTCCGCCACCTCAATCAATTTCCTGAAAGACTTGTCCGACAGCAAATTCTTCGGATGTGTGTGTTGCAACAAAGCCTTTTTCAGCAGTTCAATATTATCGGAAACCGACAACACATGATTAAAATAGACGAATTTAAGGCTTTTATAATTCGTGCCATAGGTGTAAATCCTGTACTGCTCATACGATGTATAGTTGGCAGGGTCGATGCTGAGCGAGCGGAGCAGCTTGCGGAACGCGTGCTTGTCCGCCCTCGCGTTGAAAAGCAGCGACAGTCCATTTTCCGAGGCATGCCCGGAGATGATCAGGGGCAAATCCGACGCGGCCATTTTACCGCTTACGGTCTCGAACGCGGGCAGCACGTCCATGGCGAACAACTCGTTCAGGCAGGGCTGGATGCCCTTGTAGGTCGTCTGCACAAAGTCGTCGTGGTCATGGATTTCGAACAGGAATACAGCATCGTTGGGCACCACCTGAATCAACGCCGCCGGCGTTTGCCTCAAGAAGGTATAGTAAAAGAAAATGCCCACACCCATCAAGATTACGGCTATCAGGCTTATCCAGACCACCCAGGCCCGGTGTCCTTCACGATTGTATTCCTCTTTCATACTCAGTTATTTATCATGAAAAATATCGGACGACCTTGCCCGCCGCCGTCAGCGCACCGGCACAGGCCATCCGTCAATCAAAAGCTATTCCGCAGGCGTTGCCGACTCGGAAGATGCTTCGGCTTCTGCCGGCTTATCCTCTTCCAAATCCACCATATTGTGGTCAACAAGGGTGTTGTACCAGAGGATAACCTTCTTCATATTAGAAACATAAACACGATCACGGTCATATTCCGGCAGCACCTCGGCAAAATAGGCTTTCAACGCGTCGTTGTCCTTCGGCATCTCCTTCTTCGCGCCGTTTTCCTTTTTATAAATAGATTGGAAAACAGACTGCAACGACACTTCGCCCTCCTCGGTAAAGATGGCGATATTGTCCAACGTGGCCACGCCATCATGCGAGAAAGCCGGAAAACGGTGCCCGTCGGCAAGTGATTCCACGATGAAATTGTTGGGCGCGCGGGAAATGAGTTTGAACAAGCCGCCCTTTCCGGTAATTGATAAGATTTTGCTTAAATCCATAATTATTAGTTGAAAAATTTAAAGATTAAAAGTTGAAATAAATACCGTTTGTAATATTCTTAAAGTTCAATACACTTAGTTTCTTAACTCTTTAGTTCCTTCTAATTGTCCACTGAATAATAGTTTATCTTCCGTTTCCTCACAGAAACAATCCTGTTGTCCTCCACCAGGACTTCCACATTCCAGTTCTTCTCGGGGTCAAAATCCATGTACAGACGGGATTCCTTGCGGTGGTGGATGCGGTCCTCGTAGATGGTCTTGATCTGCCGTCCATCCTGATCGTACTGATTATAGGTATATTCCAACATCTGGTTGCCGGACTTATACACGCAACGGTTGACCTCATCGCCATAGTTGTCATATTCGATGGTCACAGTCTTGAACACCTTCCCGTTGGGCTCGCACTCGGTAATCTTATATACCTGTCCCTGCTCGTTATAGCGGTTGCGTGTGTGCGTGACCACATCGCCGAACGACTGCGAGCTGGTCAGGATATTGCCGATGCCGTCAGTCGTGTAGGAAAAGGCTATCGCGATGCTGTCGCCGCTGTAAATCTGCTCGCCTATGAGGAAGTGGTTGCGATCGTACAGATATTTGCCGTGCGTCACCTGCGTGCCGGTGGAGTCGTACTCCTCCCAACGCGTCGGATGCGCAAGGTCGTTGTAGTGATACTCGCGGCGTATCAGCGTGTCACGATGCTCGTCCAACTTGACGAAGCGCGTCAGGAAGCCGTCGGAAGTGTATTGCTGGTACGAAACAAGATTCGGTTTCCGTTTCTTGAGCAACGATGCCAGACGCGTCGTGTCGGTCAGAGTGAGCGAATCGTCCACCATCATGTAGGTGGCCGTCTGGATGCTCTTCACCTGCCCGAAAATGTGGTTGCGCTGCAGGTGGTTCTTCTCAATGTCGGGCGTAATCTGAATCGGCTCCGGTTTTTTCTTACAGCCGACCAGTGCCAACAAGCATAGCAACAACAAAAAGAGTCTGCAACGCTTCATCCTATTCAGCATGAGGATTTTATAATGGTTTAGAAGATAGAATCAATCAGATTGTCATCCGCCATGTTGGGCAGCGTCACATGCAGGTTGGGATTAGCGGCCATAGCGCGTTTGATGGCGAACAGGGCACCGTCGTTGCGTGCCCACGCACGGCGGCTGATGCCGTTGTTGACATCCCAGAAGAGCATGCTGCGCAGACGGCGGTCGCTCTCAACGGTACCGTCGAGCACCATACCGAAGCCACCGTTGATCACCTCACCCCAGCCGACACCGCCGCCGTTGTGGATGCTAACCCATGTGGCACCCCGGAAGCCATCGCCGATGACGTTGTGCACGGCCATGTCGGCGCAGAAGCTGGAACCGTCGTATATGTTCGAGGTCTCGCGGAACGGCGAGTCCGTACCCGACACATCATGATGGTCGCGGCCAATGACCACGGGGGCGCTCAACCGGCCATCTTTCACCGCCTCGTTGAAAGCGGCGGCGATGCGCGTTCTTCCCTCCGCATCAGCATAGAGGATTCGAGCCTGCGAGCCCACCACCAAGTGGTTCTCCTTGGCTCCACGGATCCAGGTGATATTGTCCTTCATCTGCTGGGAAATCTCCGCCGGAGCCGTCGCACTGATCTCTTTCAAGACATCCATGGCCAGATGGTCCGTAACCTCCAGGTCCTCAGGCTTGCCGGACGTACACACCCAACGGAACGGGCCGAAACCGTAATCGAAACACATCGGTCCCATAATATCCTGCACGTAAGAGGGATAACGGAACGTGCCGTCCTCTTTCATGATGTCGGCACCGGCACGCGACGACTGCAAAAGGAAAGCGTTGCCATAATCGAAGAAGTACATGCCTTTGGCGGTCAGCTTGTTTATGGCAGCCACCTGACGGCGCAGGGATTCCTCCACCGCCTTCTTGAAAGCCTCGGGTTGCTCGGCCATCATCACCTTGGCATCCTCGAACGAGATGCCGACAGGATAGTAGCCACCGGCCCACGGGTTGTGCAGGGAGGTCTGATCGCTGCCCAGATCCACCTGGATGTCATGGGCGGCACAGTACTCCCAGAGGTCCACCACATTGCCCTGATAGGCGAACGAGCGGGCCACTTTGTTTTTACGGGCCTCATTGACCTTCTCGAAAAGCTCATCCAGATCGGAGTGGACCTCATCCACCCAGCCCTGGTCGTAGCGTTTCTGCGTAGCCGACGGGTTGATTTCAGCGGTGATGGAGACCACTCCGGCGATGTTGCCGGCTTTGGGTTGGGCTCCCGACATGCCGCCGAGGCCGGCGGTCACGAAGAGCTTGCCGCCAATCTCGCCGCCAATCTTGCGGCTGGCATTCAGCACCGTGATAGTAGTGCCATGCACGATGCCCTGCGGTCCGATATACATATAAGATCCCGCCGTCATCTGGCCGTACTGCGACACGCCTAACGCATTCATCCGTTCCCAGTCGTCCGGTTTGGAGTAGTTGGGGATCACCATGCCATTCGTCACCACCACGCGGGGAGCGTCCTTATGGGAGGGAAACAGTCCCAGCGGATGGCCGGAATACATGACCAGCGTCTGCTCGTCCGTCATCTCCGACAGATATTTCATCACCAGGCGGTACTGTGCCCAGTTCTGGAACACGGCGCCGTTGCCGCCGTAGGTGATCAGTTCGTGGGGATGCTGGGCCACTGCCGGGTCCAGGTTGTTCTGGATCATCAGCATGATGGCCGCCGCCTGACGGCATTTGGCGGGATACGCCTCAATGGGACGGGCATACATCTCATAGTCAGGACGATAGCGGTACATATAGATGCGGCCGTAATCGTGCAGTTCCTTGGCAAATTCGGGAGCCAGCGCCGCATGGAGTGACGGGTCGAAATAGCGGAGCGCGTTACGCAAGGCGAGCTTTTTCTCCTTTTGTGTCAGGATTTCCTTGCGCTTGGGCGCGTGGTTAACGGTTGGATCGTATGGTTTCGCCTCCGGCAATGTGCTGGGGATACCTCTTTTAAGATCTTCCTGGAATTCTTGAAGTGTCATAATCATCGCATTTTATAAAATGTATTCGGAGCTCGCAACAAGACGAGGCACCTGTCAAATCTACTTGTCTGGCAAACATAAGATTTGCCGGCGCAAAGATACTCAAAAAAATGATACGGGATGCAGGAGGTGGAATTTGAGACTGGCCGTTGGCTGTTAGCCGTTGGCTTGGAATATTGGCTTTTTGTTTCTTAACACCATAATTCAATATGCAGCACCTCTAAACCAAACCTATTTCCCTTCGTGGCACGCCCTACCCTTTCGCGGCGGCGGGTGTCTGCTCTCGTGGCACACACGTGCCGCGCCGCGAGGATTTGCACGCGGCGTGTTCAGCCCCACATTGCGCTCCCTCCGGTCGCTTGTATGGGGTTAATAAAATCATGTCCCTCCGGGACATCCATAGCTGTCGGCACAAACAAGGCGTGAGGGCACGGCCTCGGAGAGGCCGAATTCTAATAACCCCAGACCAAGGGACTGAAAGGAACGCGGTCTGGGGATGTGGGGCGCGCCAGAAAACCCTCGCGGCGCGGCAGGCGCGTGCCACAGAGAAAATGTTTGCACGCCGCGAAACGGGAATGACAACCGGTGACGAGGACGGGATGAGTTTTCACACATTTTAGGAAAATACATCAGATGGCGAGCGGGTATGTGATGGTGTGGATCATGGCGCGAAGATAGGAATTTTTCAACTATTTCTTTTCCCACGACAGGACTAATTGTTCCTTTTTGCGTTTGAATGATTTCCGATAGGCTCGTGGCACCACTTTGTCCATCATTTTCAGCCATCCTTTCAGTGTTTTCATATCTAATTCATTTACGTAGGACCACTGCCCATTGAATCGCACCAACAAATAATTCCCATTCATCCCGGGAATTGTGTCCGAGTGACATTGACGAAGATCATTCCTCATGCGGTATAACAACTTTACCCAATTAATGGAATACTGTTTTTTGACATGGTCTGGATATTCTGGAATGAAACAAGCCTGTCCATCTTCATACATTAGCCCGACATATTGACAGATGGTGAACAATATTTCACCATCCCCGAAAAATTGGCAGAAATAATCACTAAATGAGGAACCTTCAAGTGTGTTTAAGTAGCAAAATGGCGAAGTCTCCGCAATATCACAATCTTCAACGTAACCGCCCCTATAGATGTTGTTAGAGTCTGACAACTCGTCAAGAATCCGGTTTGCCATACGCTCAATAACATCCATTTCTTTACTGAAACAATCCTGGGTTGTTCTCATCGTATTCACATAACGGCCATTCTGTATGTAAATATCCGTCCAGGTACCGTCTAAAGTTAATACTTTATTTGTAGTGAACTCCTTACTCCTTGAATGCTGATAGTGTGTGTTCACATATTCAAACAAGCTGTCTATATGGCTTTCACCTAATTTGCTTGGAGGATAGTATGTGGTATTATAAAGGTGCCACGGAGATCCTGGATAGTCAGGCGTTGATACAATCACTCCGTAACGAGAAAGTATTATTTTGTCCCCTACCCAGCCGCCCTGATCAATTTCTATCCACATAGGTGGTCGATTTTGAGCGAACAAAGAAGGCAAGCTTAAAACCAAGAGGAAGAAAGCAAAGTGTCTAATAATGCTCATTTTTGAAAGGTTTTTTGCTTTGGAAAGTACTACTTTTCATGGCGCAAAGATAGGATTAATTCATAAATCTTCGGCAACCGTTACCGTTATGCGACTATTGTATTTCATCGCTTTGGATTTTTCATCGGCGGGGAGATCTCGCATGAATTCCTCATCTAAAATGTCCTTGAAGTGAAAATATTGGTCGAATTCCTTTGGGTATAATATTTGATAAGGTTCAAACGGATGCATAAGGACATCCATCTTTGAAGAATCGACACCATGTTGTATCAATATGTTTTTCACGCAACTTATTCTTTGTTCGCACAATGTTTGGTCTTCTGAGGAGCAAAAAGCATTCACTTGTATGATATAACCTCTGGATTTCTGAATGTACCCCAACCACAAGACAGGGTCTGTATAAATGGGATTGAAATTTGTGTCGGGAACGATGCTGTCACTATCGAAAAAGAACAATGGCAGCTGCGGTTCAGAGAGAATGTAGTTCATTTTAACATGAATAGTTGTGTCAGATAAGGTTTTTGGCATCTTTAAATCAAAAATCCTGTCATGATAGTGGAATTTATACACTCTGATTCTGAATGTGTGGTCTATGTCCTTATCCAACACGAAGTGTGCGGCATTGGTTTCATCAAGAGAGGGGAAAACGATGGAGTCGTCAATATAAACACTATAGTTTGTAACACTCTCTTCTGTCAAAGAGTCTGTGACAAATAACGTTAATTTAACCGATTGTGTCCTTGCCATATTTGGCAATATCAACAAGATACACAATCCGATCCACAAAAAGATATTATTGTTTTGACTCTTGCTCATCTTATTGTTGTTTGTTCTTTCTGCTGTCAGGAATCCATTAGACTCTAGGTATAACTGTGAACTGTCATTCATAATTTTCTCCATGCAGATTCTGCAGAATAAAATTGTATATTTGAATCCCCATTAGCTGACAGTCGTTCTTTCATTACTTGTTCTGAAATTGTTTTTGTTATTTTTTGATTTTTAACGTCTATAATAACCCATCCTTTCTTTTCTCCTGAAAAAAGTGGTTTCTTTTTGACATAAATATAATTATCACTCCATGCAATAATCTGAACTGTGCCATCGATTAGACCTCCACCGTTCGGGGAAGTATGTTTGTCAACCAAATAATAGGAACGTCCTCCTTCCCACTGCCACAAATAATAGTTTCCTACAATTTTTTTTTTGCTTCCTCCGTCAAAAACACATCCTACAATCATAAAAGCAAGCAAAAAGATTACGAATAGTTTATTATTTTTCATTTGGAATATCTCTATTGAAAATGAATGTTTGATTAATGTGGCGGTGGGTTTCATGGCGCGAAGAGATAGAGGAATACAATGTCTATTTCTCCAATAACGCATCTATTTCTTCGATAAAATGTTGTGCTTTGGGGTATAGCTCGTCAACTTCCTCCAATGTGGCATATACGAACTCGTCATAATCTCCGCGTTGGCGGCTGTCGTACAGATTCGAGAATGCGCGACCACTCTCTTTGGAGACCAGTCCTTTGGACACAAAGTGCAAGCCCAACAGGGTCTTCACTCCAGCGTGAGTGCCTGCCGTGATATGATGTTTTGCCAGAAGTGCCAATGCGGCATAGTAGCAGGCGTAATACAAACGGTTGGTGGCCGTCCCGTAATACCCTTTTTCCCGCAAAAAGGGTATTTCAGCCAACGTTTCATGTGCCCGGCTCTGCCGGTATTGGGATAAAGCCTCGTATGCCTCGCTTGTCAGTTCGTCTTTCATAGTATTATTCCTTCGTTTGTGACATTTACATAAAAGGGCGTTGGGAAAGGGCGATTATCCCACTCTTTCCGAGGCATGATGAGCGTGCTGATGATAACGCCAGTCTCCAGCTCGATGTCGTAATATGGGGCAATGATGCGGTCTTTGTCCTCGTATGACAGTTTGTCTGCATCCACAAGCATTAACAAGTCTATGTCGGAATCCTCGCGGGCATCCCCTCGGGCTTCCGAACCATATAGGATGGTTTGTACCGCAGGTTTCATCCTGCTGGCCACCTTCCTGATTTTGTCAACTATGCTGGTTCGCTTCATTTTCTGTATAATTTTTGCAAAAGTACATTTTTTTTGAAATCGGCCAAGAAACGATTCAGAAATACTCCAAAAATCGTAACATGGACTTTTGCGGATCTGTTTGCAAGAATTTCATGCCGCGAAAATAGCTAATATTTTATATCTTCGCAGCATGAACCGCCTCGCCCTCCAGTCGCTTATATGAGGTTAATAAGATTATGTCCCTTCGGACATCCATAGCTGTCGGCACAAAAGCCATTAGTTAACGGCCAAAAGCCAACGGCTAACTCCCAAAGGCCAACGGCCAGTCCTAATTTAAAAGCTTCCGAACAAGCATCGAGGGGTAGCCGTAGAGCAAGGCGGCAAAACAGAAAAAGGTGTTCAGCAGGCTGATGCGCGTGAAATCCTTAGCCGGACGGAAATGCGAAACGCGCTCTCCTTCAGGAGGATAATACACCCGTATTGGAATGGCTATGATCGGTATGTTACGCCAAGCGGAGCGCACCAGCATCTCCAGCTCCGCCTCATAGCGGGAGGTAAGCAGGCGCATGCTGCCCATCTTGTCCAAGGGATAAAGACGGAATCCGCTCTGCGTGTCGGGCAGGCGCCGACCCGTCTGCACCGCAAACCAGAAATTGGAGAACTTGTTGGCAAAGGTGTTCTTCTGCGGCATATTGTCGTGTTTCATTCCCCGGCTGCCGATGATGAGCGCGTCGGGGTACAAGGCAACCGTCTCCGCGAAGGCTTGGATGTCGCTTGCATAATGCTGGCCGTCGGAGTCGATGGTGATAGCGTAACGGAACCCGCGTTTCAAGGCCTCGCGGAATCCCGTTACCAAAGCCGTACCTTTCCCCTTGTTCGGCATGTACGCAAGCACCGTGGCCGGCAAATCCGGACGGCTGAGAAGCTCCGGCGTGGCATCCGTGGAGCCGTCGTTCACCACGAAAATGTCCGCACAATACTCCGACACGTTTCGTATGACTTCCAACAGCGTGCCGGCATTGTTGTAGGTGGGAATCACCACACAGATACGCAGGTCGCGGAGAATGGCACGTATGTCAGCTGTTTCATTCATCATATTCCTAATAAAAGTAAAGAGTTAACGTTTGCGGACTACCAGCTGGGCGTTTTCAAATTTCACCACCACTACCGGTGTGCCTTTGTCTATCAGGCCATGCTCGGAGGTGGCCTCCAATATCTCACCATCAATATTGATTTTACCTGCCGGGCGCATGAAGGTGGCGGACACCGCCTCCCTACCCACATACTGCTTCAGGTGCATATCCTGCGAGATAAAGCCCTTGTCGGTGTCGAGTTCAGTGTTCAGGGCCATCGTGCCGAATGGAGTTTGGGCCGTGATGACCTTCTTGGCGAGCCACAGCGACAGGAAGAAGCCTGCCACCACACTCACCACCACCAGCACGGTACTCTGTCCTATCTGGGCGGCGGCGTCCAAGCTGGGGTCGAAATGAAAATGGAAACCCACGTTGAATACCATGGTCAACACCAGCGAGGCAAGGATGAGCACAATGCCGGACACCCCCGCCACCCCGAAGCCGGGAATGACGAAGAACTCCAACATCAGCAGGACCACCCCCGCCAGAAAGACCAGTATCTCCCAATGCGCCGCCAAACCTTCCAGATAATGCGGGGCAAAATAGAGCAACGCTCCTATAATAGCGATGATTATCGGAAGTCCCAATCCCGGCGACTGCAGCTCAAAATACAATCCGCCCACGATGCACATGATCAGGATACCGCTCACAATGGGGTTCACTAAAAAATTGATAATCTTGTCGATGCCGGAAAGATGCTGTTCCTCCACCTTGCTATGCTCCAGACCCGCCTGTTTGAGCACTTCCTCACGATTGTCAGCCATGCCCTCGCAGAAGCCGTTCTTAAGGGCCTCTTCCGTGGTGAATGTCAGCACCTTGCCGCTGTCGCTAATGCCACGCACTCGCACATCGGGGTCCACCATTGCCTGCGCCACATCAGGATTTCGCCCGTTTTTTTCCGCCGTGGCACGCATCAGCGAACGCATGTACGACTGGTACTTGTCGGGCATGACCTCCCCCTGCTGGTTGACTACAGAGGCCGCTCCTAACGAGGAGCCGGAGGCCATATAGATGCTGTCGCACGCGATGGAAATGAGTGCGCCCGCCGAGGCCGCGTTGTTGTTCACCCAGACCATCGTGGGCATCGGTGCGTTGAGGAGCAGCGTGCGAATCTTGTCGGCGGCATCCAACTCCCCACCAAAGGTATTCAGTTCCAGCAGGATATAATCCGCCTTCATCGCCTCGGCATCCTTCACAGCCTTCTCCGTCTTGCGCTGCGCGGGCTTGGCAATGTTATCATCAATTTTATAATAGTAAACTTTCACAGCATCCTGCGCCATAACCATTTGTGCCAAAAGACACAACAGGATTAACAAAAAGGAAACTTTTGAACCAAAAAACTGCTTCATAACGATTTATGTTTTTTTTCAGAACGTGTTCTGCACCATACTTTGATTTTAGACCAGTCGGCGAGCATGACAAGGCCAACCGACAAGGCAGAGACGGTCAACATCTGGTCACGATAGGTGAACCAGCTGTGAATATAGGAGTGATTGGCGGCAAACAGATACCATAGATACGGCAGCACGGCAAACGGGATCAGCAATATGACGCTTTTATAATTCTTTGCATGAAAAGCGACAATGGCGGGGATGGCCAACACAATCAGCCAGCAAATGAGCGTGGTACCGGGGAGCATGTGAACATTCGAGCACAGCGCATCCCAACGGGAAAACCCGTCATCGGTCCCGGAGCGGAACAGAAACTGGGAGATGCCGTCACGGATAGCCGGTTCATCTGTAAAGATGGATGCCAACACCCATTTGGAAAACCAAGTCAGGGAATAGCCCACCCCCCATAGTACGGAGGGCACAACGACATCTTTCGCGCACACCCGCCACTCCGCATTGCGATGACGGCGTTGCGTCAGCATGATGTACACCAGCATAGGCATCCCCACTGTCAGCATCGGAGCGGTCAGAAGATCGAGAAAGCAGGTGACGCAACCGTCCACAAACAACAGCCATGCCACCTTCTCAAACCGACTATGATGCCAGCATACCAGAATGACAAAAAGAAGAGACAGGATAATGTCCGTGGCGAACTGCACCGAGAATTGTGTGACGAAGCCGTACAACAGGATGAAACCCGAAAAGAACCCGACCGTCAAAGGGAGCCCCGCCTGTCGGTACAAGACACAGCATGTAACCAGCAGCAACAGAGAGGTCAGCACATACAGGAAATAGCGTACCATGGTGTAATCGCCAACCACCAGCAGGAATCGTGTCAGAAAGGTGGCACCATGCCAATAGCGCGAATAGTATATCTGGGGGGTGATGGCCCCTTCCACCATCAACTGCAGATTGGTGTGCATAATGCGGTCGCGCGCCGCGTACGGCGGCGCGAACATCGAGTTGGCAAGGTCGTCACGGTCTATATAATAGGCCATGTCCAAGATCAGAGCGTCCGTGAAATTATCCATCTGGCAGGACTGGCTTCGGATGATGGCCCGGGGATAATCGCCCTCTTCCATAAATGCAGGCACAGAATCCACTATATGCCTATGTATCAGCTTATTGGGCAACACACACGACAAAAGGGCACAGAGGACAAACGTCCCTATCAACAGAAAAAATGTTTTACTATAGCGAAAAAAAGCATCCACTACTCATTGTTTTATTTCAATTCAACATTATAATTTATAGAAAGATGATCTAAATCCCCCAACAAAGATTCCGGATTCACTTTAGTGGAAAAATTAAAGAAGTCGGCATAGAACACCCCACCCTTTTCGAAAATGCGGAGATTAAACGGCACGGTACCCGGATGTTTGGCCAACAGCTCCTTTATCTCCATCGCCAAATCCCGGCTCACATCCTTGATGCTCACCTGCAAAGTCACTTCCGAACACAGTTGCTCGTAAGCATCTTCCAGATATATGATTTTCAACGGCTTGAAGTCGATTCTCTTTTCCTCCTTTTCTTCCCCTTTTTCGTCTTTTTTCTTCCACATTTTAATATCGAGGGCGGCCTTAATGAACAGGCGTTTTCCCTGTTGGAAAAGGTGCTGGTATTGGGTGAAATTATTGCCGAACATAGCCCACTGCCAAGTCCCATACTGATCTTCCAACGTCACCTTGCCAAACTCGCGGTTGGTGCGGGTCTGGCCGGAAACCACATCGCTCACCAATCCCACGAAACTGAATGGCTTCCCATTGCCGAATTTTTTTTCCATAGTCGGAATGTCCGCCAAGTCGGTAAGATTCACATTAGTGTAATTCTTGATGATGGGCTTATAGTCGTCCAGCGGGTGCCCCGAGATATAGAAACCGGCGATTTCGCGCTCGTGCCGCACCTGCTCGTAGGTGGTCCACGGCTCACAATAGGGAATTTCGGGGTTGGATTCCTCCTGCACGGCCTCATCCATATCGAAGATGGAGAACTGGTCCTGCGGGCCATTCTGCTTCTTCGTGGCGTAGGCGATCAGCTTGTCCACAAAATTCGTTTTGCCATCTTGGGAAATGAAGAACTGGGCTCGGTGGATATTGCCGAAGCAGTCAAACGCGCCGGCCTCAGCCAGGGTTTCAATACAGCGCTTGTTGCAGTTGCGCAGGTTCACACGCGACACAAAATCGAAGATATCGGTAAACGGTCCGTTCTGCTGACGTTCCTCCACAATGCTGTTGGCGGCACTGTTGCCCACACCCTTCAACGCGGCCAAACCGAACCGGATGTCGCCGTTCTTGTCCACCGTGAACGTCTGGTCCGATTCGTTGATGCTGGGACCCAGCACCTGAATGCCATGCTTGTGGGCATCCTCAATATATTCGCTGATGGTCGTGATGTCACTGATGTTGTTGGTCAAGTTGGCGGCCATGAATTCGGCCCGGAAATGAGCTTTGAGATAAGCCGTCTGATAGGCAACCCAAGAATAGCAGGTGGCATGCGACTTGTTGAAGGCGTAGGATGCGAATTTTTCCCAATCGGCCCAGATCTTCTCCAGCACACTCTCCTCATATCCGTTGGCCTTGCCCTGCACCAAGAACTTGTCCTTGAGCTCCAACATCTTGGCTATCTGTTTTTTACCCATAGCCTTACGAAGCGTGTCAGACTCGCCTCGTGTAAAGTTGGCCAACAATCGCGACAGCAGCATCACCTGCTCCTGATAAACGGTGATGCCATAGGTATCCTTGAGATATTTCTCCATAACTGGGATGTCGTACTTGATCTCCTCCCTACCCTGCTTCCGGTCAATAAACTGAGGTATATAATCCATCGGCCCCGGACGGTACAAGGCATTCATAGCAATCAAATCTTCGAACTTGCTCGGTTTCAGCTCTTTGAGATATTTCTGCATACCGGGGGATTCAAACTGGAACGTGGCCACCGTGTCGCCGGCACAATAAAGCTCGTAGGTCAGCGGATCGTCAATGGGAATCGAGTCAATATCAACATCCACCCCCTTGGATTTCTTGATATTGGAAAGGGTTTCTTTGATGATGGTCAAGGTTTTCAACCCTAAGAAGTCCATCTTAATCAAACCAACATCCTCTATCACAGAGCCTTCGTATTGTGTGACGATGATATCCTCTTTCGTGTCCTTATCCTTGACGGTGGAGAGCGGCGCGAAGTTGGTGAGGTCATCAGCGCCGATGATGATACCGCAGGCATGAATGCCGGTCTGACGCACTGTCCCTTCCAGCTGGGTGGCGTATTTCAGAATGTCATGGACCTTTGGATCGCCCTCTTCATACTCCTTTTTCAATTCGGGGACCATTTCCAGACAGTTTTCCAAGTTCACCTTGGGAGCTTTTTTTGTCTTAGGGTCCTCCGGGAATTTGTCGGGGATCATCTTGGCCAAGCGGTTGGATTTCTCCACCTCCAAACCTTGCACGCGGGCCACATCCTTGATGCTGGACTTCGTGGCCATCGTGCCGTAAGTGATAATATGCGCCACTTTTTCCTTGCCGTACTTCTGTGTAATCCAGTCCAAGATGCGATAGCGGCCCTCGTCATCGAAGTCAACGTCAATATCAGGGAGGGAAATACGGTCGGGGTTCAGGAATCGCTCAAACAGCAAGTCGTATTTCAGCGGATCCACATCCGTGATCTTCAGGCAGTAAGCCACCACCGAGCCGGCGGCGGACCCACGTCCTGGCCCTACAGAGATACCCATATTGCGGGCGGCTGCGATGAAGTCCTGCACAATGAGGAAGTATCCGGGGAAGCCCATATTACGCATCACGCCGAGCTCGAAGTCGATACGTTCCATGATATCCTCCGGGATAGGATCCCCGTAACGTTTGACCGCGCCATCCAAGGTAAGCTTCCGCAAATAGTCGGCTTCCAGTTTGATACGGTACACCCGTTCCAATCCGCCGAGCTTCTCGATGCGCCCTTTGCTGGCCTCATCGGGTTCAAATTCGGCACGCAGGTCCTCTTCCGAGTATTTTTGACGATACTCCTCTTCGGTGCCGAAATCGGCGGGAATGTCAAACATCGGCATAATGGGCGCATGTTTGAGTTTGAAGAACTCAACCTTGTCCACAATTTCCTGCGTGTTTTCCAAAGCCTCCGGCACATCCGCAAAGATGGCCGCCATCTCCTCCGGCGACTTCAGCCACTCTTGCTTGGTGTAATGCAAACGGTCTGCGTCGTCCACCTTGCGGCCTGTGCTCAGGCAGATGAGACGGTCGTGGGCCTCGGCATGTTCCTCCTCCACAAAATGCACATCGTTGGTGGCTATCATCTTTGTGCCTGTCTCCACCGCCAATCTCTTAATACCCTCATTCACAATTTGTTGGTGCTCATACACCATTCGATCTCCGCCCGGTTTGTCAGTCTTATGACGTTGGAGTTCCAAATAATAGTCATCGCCAAAAAGATTCTTGAACCACAAAACGGCCTCCTTGGCCTTTTCATAATCATTGTTCAACAATGCTTTCGGCACCTCGCCAGCCAGACAGGCAGACGAGACAATGAGCCCTTCATGATATTGCTGCAGCAATTCCCGGTCAATGCGGGGACGGGAATAAAAACCATCTGTCCAGGCACTGGAAACGATTTTGCAAAGATTATGATAGCCGGTTTCATTTTTTGCAAGCAGAATCAAATGGTATCCGCTGCTGTTCTCTTTATGTTCATGCACCAATCGGCTGCCCGTAGGGTTGGTTTGTGTAATACGGGCCATATATGCCTCGCAGCCGAAGATAGGCTTGAAGATTTTGGATTTCAACTCCGCGATCTTGCTTTGACATTCTGCCACGGCATCCGCATCCGTAAGTTTCTCCAACTCTGTCTCCTTCTCCTTGATGTCATCCTTTACCTTCTTATTATGTTTATCCACAAAATCGAAATACTCCTTGATTCCGAACATGTTCCCATGGTCCGTTACAGCCATGGAATTCATGCCTACACGAAGACATTTCCCCACCAGATCGGGAATCTTGGACATGCCATCCAAAATCGAATATTGTGTATGGACGTGTAAATGAGTAAATTTGTTCATTTTATTTTAGGTTTAATGGTTTTAAAGATAATTTAATCACACGACAAGCTTTACTTGCGAATCACTTTCCGAGCCACAGGGGCCTGGCCGTCACAATGAATTTCGAGCAAATAAATGCCCGGCGCAAAGGGTTGCATATCCACTGATGGCTGGTGCGAGGTCATCATGCAACGTCCGCACAAGTCGTACACACGGATTTCGGCTTCCGGTTTGACACCAGCCACCCACACATAGCCGGATGTCGGATTTGGATGAATGGTAAAAAAATCGTCCTCCGAATGATTCTCCACCGCCCAATTATCGGTACAGCGCATTATCGTGCTTGAAAAAACGCCATTGGACATGGGACCATTACCTGAGTACTGGAAATCGCGTCCCTGCACGATAAAGGTACATTCGTCGCCATGATAACCATGAATCCACTTCAACGAAAGGTCACCTGAAGCCACCAGAACTTCGGCCACGCCTTCAAAGCCGTCCAGCATGGAAAGGGTCACCGTATCTATCGGCTCATCCTGCTGCAGCACCACGATGGCGTTATCTTCCCAGCCGTTACCAGCCCTGTCGTGCATTTCAAAGGTAAGCGAACAGGCATCCGCAAAGGTCACCCACGTGGAGCACACCCGCTGGCAGCCGGACGCGTTGGTGACCGTGACGTTATATTGTGTCGGGCGGGTCGGCGACACCGTTATGGAAGCAGTGTTCTCGCCCGTGTTCCATTGATACGACACACCGCCCGTAGCAGTAAGCGTCGTACTTAACCCTGCATGATCCAAGACGGTGTTGCCCGTGATAGTAGCATTAAAATAGGGGTAGCAGGGATCGGGCCGGACCCCGAACACTGCACATTGTCCAGTCGTGAAATCATACGTGGATGGATTCAATGCCGACAGGGCAAAATAGCCGTCATGGTTGCTTCCCCAGCCCCAATTGAAATAGAAATAGTCTTGCGAGTCGTAGCCCACACAAAGGAAGGAATGTCCTCCATTAGATCCCTGTCCACGATAGAAGACCGGATGTCCGTCATCCAACTCGTTCTTCAGCATTGTTTTCCATTGCGCTTCGGTGTAGGAGTTTTTTTGCCGAAAATGTCCCAAAGTGTATCCAAAATAGGCATTCAGAGCATCTCCAACCATATTCATATAGGAGCTGCTATGGGTTTCGGCGTACATCATATTGACACTGATGCCGCAATGATACAGCAGTTGTCCAACCTGTTCCTTCTGTTGCTGGTAGGAATTGGCGTCCAGCACATCGGGCATGGCGGCATATTGGTAGTTGGCCGTGCCGAAGTTGGCTGAGATCCGGCCCAAGTCGCCATAGCCGCTGGCGGAGAGGTTGTGTACATAGCTGTGCTGCCCATAGCCCTGCTGAGGATGTTGATAATAGCGCATCAACTGTCCCATGGCTAACGCCACGCAACCTACGGGCGCATGCGCGCCGGAAATCACCGGGCACAGGCAGTTATAGGGCTCGCCTTGCGACCATGTTGAAGTGACCAACGGGGACACCGAACGCGTACGAGAAGGCTTGTATGTGTTGTTGAGTAGCTGTATCCACATCGAACGCACATCCGCATCCGGCCCACGGCCTTCTGCCTCGGCAGCAATTCCCTGACGTATTTGACGTCCGTAATCATCCATCCAAGCACTAACCGGGGGTGGCAATTGCGACGGCAAACATTGGCCATCCAAGGCGTAACCCAAGACCGGCAAACTCACATCATCCGAGGACACCAACACAAAACCCTGATTATCAATAATATTAAAAACATGACAAACTGGCGTGCCCTGGTCATCCACATAACGACCCGCATAAATCATCCGTCCATTCAGAGCCTGCTTCTGCTGTTGCATCATAAAATTCCGCCCCACAATTTCTGCTGTGGCCGAATCCACGGGATGTGCATTCGTTGAAAAGATTATACATGTGAGAAATCCGGTTAACAACGTTCGAAGAAAAAGTCGTAAAACATTCATAATAAAGATTGTTTGTCTGTTTTGTAAGAATTGCAAATCTACATAAAATTCTTTAAATATTCTATTCCGCCCTTCAAAAATATTATAGGTTTAAAGTATCGGCATCCCTGTCAGATTTGGCGTAGGCCATAATGACACATTGACAAACTGTCACATCAAAAAACGTTTTGGCACAGATTTTGCAAAGTTGCCACGCCAATTTTTTGAAAAAATTCAAATAACAACAAATTAAAACACCATTTACTATGAAATGTAACATTAAACCTTTAGCAGACAGAGTTTTAGTAAAACCTGCCGAAGCCGAACAAAAAACCGCCGGTGGCATCATCATCCCTGACACCGCCAAGGAAAAACCGCAAAAGGGAACCGTCATCGCCGTCGGTCCAGGCAAAAAAGACGAGCCTATGACCGTGAAGGTGAAAGACACCGTTCTTTACGGAAAATATTCTGGCACAGAAATCCAACTGGATGGCGAGACCTACCTCATCATGAAAGAGAGCGATATATACGCGATTTGTTAATTAGTGAATAGTGATTAGTGAATAAGAAAAAAGATATCAGACAAAAAAATTAATTACCGCTCACAAATCACAATTCACAAAAACATAAACATTAATCTTTAAAATAAAAACAACAATGGCAAAAGACATTAAATATAACTGGGAAGCCCGTGAAGGCTTGAAAAAAGGTGTTGACGCATTAGCCAATGCAGTAAAAGTAACGTTAGGACCCAAGGGTCGTAACGTCATTATTGACAAAAAATTCGGTGCGCCTCAAATCACGAAGGACGGTGTTACCGTGGCCAAAGAGATTGAATTGAAAGAAGCCATCGAGAACATGGGTGCGCAGATGGTGAAGGAAGTGGCCTCCAAAACCAACGACCAGGCCGGTGACGGCACCACGACGGCTACCGTTTTGGCACAAGCCATCTTCAACACCGGTTTGAAGAATGTGACCGCCGGCGCCAACCCGATGGAGTTGAAACGCGGTATTGACAAGGCTGTTGCCACTGTGGTGGACAATCTCAAGAGCCAATCGGTGGAGATCAACGACAGTCACGAGAAAATCGAGCAGGTGGCCACTATCTCCGCCAACAATGACAACGCCGTGGGCAAAGTCATTGCTGAGGCCATGCAGAAAGTGAAAAAAGAGGGTGTCATCACCATTGAGGAAGCCAAAGGCACCGACACTACCGTCAAGATTGTGGAAGGCATGCAGTTCGACAGAGGCTATATTTCCCCCTACTTCGTCACCGACACCGAGAAGATGGAGGCCGTGTACGACAATCCTTACATTTTGATTTACGACAAGAAAATCAGCAACATGAAGGAATTCCTTCCCATTTTGGAGAAGGTAGTCCAATCCGGTCGTCCGCTGTTGATCATCTCCGAAGATGTTGACAGCGAGGCTTTGGCAACATTGGTTGTCAACAGACTGCGCGGTGGTTTGAAGATCGTGGCCGTGAAGGCTCCGGGCTTTGGCGACAGACGCAAAGAGATGCTGGAAGACATCGCCATCCTGACGGGCGGCACGGTGATTTCCGAGGAGAAAGGCTTCAAGTTGGAGGATGCAGACATTGCCATGCTGGGTACTGCCGAGAAGATCACGGTGGACAAGGAGAACACGACCATCGTGAGTGGCAAGGGCGACAAGAACGCCATTGACGGTCGCATCGGCATGATTAAGGCCCAGATAGAGAAGACAACCTCCGACTACGACCGTGAGAAATTGCAGGAACGTTTGGCCAAGCTGGCCGGCGGAGTGGCCGTCATCTACGTGGGCGCTGCTTCCGAAGTGGAAATGAAAGAGAAGAAAGACCGTTACGATGACGCTTTGCACGCCACCCGTGCCGCCATCGAAGAGGGCATCATCCCTGGCGGTGGCGTGGCTTACATCCGTTCTATCAGCAGTCTGAAGAATCTCAAGGGCGAGAACGAAGACCAGAAGATTGGTATCGACATCGTCCGCAGAGCGCTGGAAGAACCGTTGCGTCAGATTGCCGCCAACGCCGGCAAGGAGGGTTCCGTCATCGTCAACGCCATCGCAAAGGGCAAAGGCGACTATGGATACAACGCACGCACCGACCAATTCGTCAACATGATTGAGGCGGGTGTCATCGACCCGACCAAGGTTTCCCGTGTGGCTTTGGAAAATGCCGCTTCCATCGCCGGCATGTTGCTGACCACTGAATGTGTGCTGGCCGAGATCAAGGAAGAGACGCCTGCCGCACCCATGGGTGGCGGTATGAACCCGGGCATGGGCGGCATGTATTAGAATTTGAGGGGAATCACCCCATACTTGCTTTAATATCATTATTCGAAAAGGCGACCCGTTTCGGGCCGCCTTTCATTTTGCGGGAAGTTCCTGAAATCACCGAACACATTTCAATCTCTTATCTTCACAATTTTCTCACTCAACAATGTCTTGTCACCTTGAACAACCCGCAACATATAGATACCAGACGGATAACCCTCCAACGACAGTTTTTGGCGCTGGTCCAATGTTGTCTCCTGCAGCACCCGACCCGTAAGGTCATACAAACGTACGATCCGAGCCTCATCGGGAGGTAATCTTCCCACCTCACGACCGGTCACCTCCACTATCAATTCGTCACGAACCGGGTTCGGGAATACGGAGAATTGCTTTGACAAGGTAGGGTTGCCACATCTGCATGTTAACACATGTTGTGCGACCGACGATTTCAGTCCAGCATGGTTCTCCGCCCGCACCAATATCATCGTGTTCGGAATCTGCCGACAGTCTAACGACAATTGTACCGAGGTTGCCACCCCCAAATTCCTCCAATCGTACCTAAACGTGTTATCATTCAGATTCGAATGCACAACCATGTATTCATAGCGTTTCACATCCGAGTGCGAATCTACGCTGCGGGGCCACGACACCGTGACATTCTGCACTCCCGAATTTCCCATTCGGGAGTTAAACTTGAGCAAATCTGTCATACTGGGTGGAGTGTAATCCACTTTCACCCGTTTTTCCACTAACGAGGAAAATTCGTTCGAAAAATCCAACACAATAGATTTCACCTTTGCAGCGACGCACCCGTGCAAAGACTGATAACGTATCATACAAGTGTCTGTCACACCCACCGTAATCCGCGTCTGTGCACCTCGGGAGCCATACACTCGCACATCATCCACATTCAACGTGGAGCCATCGGCTGCAAAAGCTATGTATTTCGCCATCCAGAGAGCATTTCCACACATGCCGTCGTGTACAGAGCCCAACAGGTTGGCGTGCCTGAACAGAAGAATATCACCCGTGTTCCGATTCCAGACCACACGGAACCGATAGGACTGCTGCAACGACAGATATATGTTGTTCACAATTCCCAACAGACGTTCATGTCCATTCTCCACCTTGGTGAAGCGTATTGTGTTACTATCGCGTGCGAACCGCACCCGATATCCAGAGAAGGCCGTATTCGGAGCCGGCGGAGCATCACAATGGAAATAGAAGGAACCGTCCGAGCCATCCGTCCATATCCAATAGAAGTCGTACAGGAAAACCTCGTGCGCCTGCCCGTTTAGGCGAGCTGCCCCTATAGCATTTCCCCCATGGCCTGTCCCCAATTTCAGCTGCTGGTTTTCCACATGGCAATCTATTGCCAACTCCCAAACCGAAGTATCCAAATCCGTGTCAAAATCATCGCAGAGGAAGCCACAAACGGGATTTGCCATCCAAGTGCCGGCTTTATCATTCATCACCTGATAAAAACGATATTGGAGGGCCACGTCGTCGGAATCTTGATAAGAGACGGTAAAATCCTTCGTCTGCCACAGGTCATCTGCCAGCAATATCTGAGTGGTTGGTGCTGCGGTGTCCGACAGCGCCGCTGCCGGGAAACTTCCGTGCCACAAAACCTCCCACCCAGCCGCCGTTGTAGCACAATCGGAACGGAACTCAACCACGACATCCTCTCCAGGCACCACCACACGGCCTGGCGAATGAGTGTTCCAGCGGCCAACTAACGGGTCGAAGAGCGTGCTGCCGGCATATATCCAAAGGAAATCATAATTGGATTCAAGGGCAAATGTTGTAAAATCCAATACGATACTGTCCGCACCTGCCACATGGACATGATACACTTTGCGCTCGTCGTTGCCATAGTTTGCACCAGTTCCACCCGAATCCGTAAAAGAGCCACTGCTATCCGTAAGCAGCATTACATTCGGATTAGGGTTAATCAGCTTATAGTAATAGTTCCAATCCCAATAGGGACCCGGATCCGTATGCGTCTGGCTCGGGAAATGCTGATGACCACGAATCTGCGTACACGCCGTACTCCCACCCAAACTATGCAATCCGTCATTCAACACCGTGCCGTCATCCAACGTGTCGCGATAAAAGACACGATGAGGATTTATATTGGGATATCGGAGGGTGATGTTCCGGACCAGAGCCGCGGAGGCTTGGTACATCTGTGGCGTGAAGTAGCTCCACACATTCCCATAAGCTTCATGCTCAATACCGATAGTATAAGCGTTGGCACTCCCCACATGCCAGGCCTTGTCCGACTCCCGCACCATCTGCGTTACCTGCCCGTCCATGGAACGGATGATATAATGCGCAGACGCACGCGCATTACAGTTGCCGAACCACGCGATGGCACCTGCATAGGTACCCGATGTGTAGTGGATTGTCACATTGGAAATGGCTGTTCCGCCCCTACCCGACGAATAGTTGCAGTTCGCTGCTGGAGTCCATATCGCGCCAGGATAATCCGTGGCCGAAACATCACCCACCGAGTTCAAAAAATCTCCTGTAACCTCCTTTTGGGACAATTTATCCAAATATTCTCCAAACAATCCTTTAAAATCCACCGGATAGGCTGGGATACCAATCTCCTGATGGAGGGTATCTGACAAAAAGACATAGAGTTCATATAAAAAGCTGTTCAATGCAAAACGACTCCACAGAACTTCCTGATGGTTCATCTGCGACGTATCCGGCACAGGTAACTCACATAGTTCCAAGAAGATGAGAGCATATTGTTCCACCTTTGGCCCATAGCACCTATATTGGCGTTGGAGTTGTGCGAAAGCTCCGGCGTATGCCAGCACCGCACACCGGTCATCCTGACGGACATCCTCAACAGGCAGGCCTGACATGGCGGACACCTTTTTCAAATTTTCCCGGAAAACACCCCTACCGTCCGCCGTCAGACCCATAATACTATATGTACGGGGAATGGAAGTGGAATCCATTCCAACAACATCATCATCCCTATCATAGGAAAAGCGAGTGTACTGAAACGCCACCGCCTCCAAGACACCTCTTGGTATTGATGGAAAGAGCGAATACGCCTCGTCAAAGAATGGGCGCACCATCTTATAATCCGACACCCATTTCGCCCGAATCCGACTTTCCAATTCTGCTTCAAAACGCAGCCCCGACACCTCTTCCTGAGCCATCCCCACGGAAGAAACCAGACTGACCAAACCTAACAAAATCCAACATAATCTGTTCTTCATCTTCACCTCCTTGCTTATTTCGGAGACAAAGATAATACAATGAAGACCGGTTTGTCAAGTAACTACGTGTATTTTTAAGAATTATTAATATATAAAAATACCAATCATTAACTATAAGATATTAATACAACAGATAATAGAAGATATTTTAACAATTAGTTGTTAAACACACTTTTAAGAAACAATTGTTAATTTTCGCTATTTTCCTTGGCATTAAGATTTTTCATGAAGGAAGATTCGATCAGAGTAAAACGCTTCAGCGTGCGACTCGAGAACATCATAAAGATGATGACCGCCAGCGTGACCAGCAGAATCACCCATTTAGTGTATTTGAAAAACTTCACCAGAATGGTAAAGACAAAGAATCCGGCAATAAGGAATCGTATCAATGTCCAGACAGTAATCACAATGATATTGCTTTTGTTTTTCTTCGACATTTCAGAATACAACTGTCTTGTTTTCACATTATTATAAACTATACCATATAAAAACGGAAGCAACAGCAAAATGGTGGAAATGGCACAGACGGAATTGAAAAGCCAACGCGGCAGGGTTTTCACCACCTCAAATTGACGTATGAATGGGAAAAGATGGTCAAAAAGCACGAAAAGCAGGGCAACACTCAGCACCGTGAAAATCAGCACTCTGGGAAGGGAATAGGTGATAATGCTTCCCCAGTTTTTATCGCCTGATTTACGTCCAAGCAGGCAATATTCGTCCATTCGGGCTTTCAGATCGGGTGAGAGTTTACCATTCAGCCATTTGTAACACGGGGTGGCAGCTTTTATCCAGTAGGGAGTTGTAAATGTGGTGATTACAGAAGCAGCGATAATAACCGGATAGATATGGCTGGGCAGCACCTTGAGGGTGACACCGACTGAGGCCACAATGAAGGCGAACTCTCCGATTTGCGAGAGCGTGAAACCCGTCTTCAACGAATCCTCCAAAGAGGCACCCGCCAACATGGCCGCTGCCGAAGACACAATCGCCTTAATCACCAATGTGATAACCACCAATGAAAGGATCAGTTTCCAATACTGGCCAAGCACCGCCGGATCGACCATCATACCCACCGACACAAAGAAAATGGCACCGAAAAGGTCCTTAATACTACGGGTAAGTTTCACAATACGCTCACTTTCCACCGTTTCTGAAAGAATTGAGCCTATCACAAACGCTCCCAATGCAGAGGAGAAACCGACATTATTGGCAATTATCACCATTCCGAAGCACAATCCAATGGATATTATCAGAAGCGTTTCATCGTTAATGTATTTTTTTGCCTTACGGAAGAATGTAGGGATCAAATAGATACCCACCACAAACCAGAGAATCAGGAAGAAGAGCAGTTTCACAATGCTGTCCAGCATCTCCCTACCGGCAGCCTGCTTGCTGGCCGCCGCCGTGGAAAGCAGCACCATCATCACCACCGCCACAATATCCTGAATAATAAGAACTACCAGGGTCAAATCCACAAACGGCTCGTTTTTCAGTTTCATATCCTCAAAAGCCTTGATGATAATCGTGGTGGACGACATCGCCAGCATACCGCCCAAGAAAATGCTCTCCACCACCCCCCAGTCCATAATGAAACCCAGAAGCATACCCACCGCTATCATTGAAATAATTTCAAGCAGTGCCGTCACGAAGGCCTTACTCCCCACAGAAAACAGTTTTTTAAAGCTAAATTCCAATCCCAGAGCGAAAAGCAGGAAGATGATACCGATTTCGGACCAGACCTCCACTTCGGCAACATCCGTCACAGTGGGGAAAATATGCAGATGCGGGCCCACCAGAAAACCAGCCACGATATAGCCCAACACTATCGGCTGCTTTAAAAGTTTGAAGATGACCGTCACGACACCGGCTGAAATCAGTATCAGTGCCAAGTCAGAAACAAGTCTCAGATTTTCAGACATATACTATGTATTATCTTCCCTATTAAAACTGGACAATCAATTGTCCGACACATTTTCCACGATTCGTCATTTGGCAAATCCGGGTATTCTTGACCATCTTCGGTTGTGCGAACTCCTTATGGGAATGGCCGCCCACAATCACATCGATACCGTCCACCTGCTCAGCGAGTTTGAAATCATTCATCGCATGATCCTCCACGCCAAGATGCGACAGGCAGACAATCAGGTCGCAGCCCTGCCGACGCAGTTCTTCCACAATATTGCGGGAAAGCTCCACCGGATCGTGATAGACCAGATCCTTGGCGGTTTCCGGTGACACCAACGCCGTAACATCCACGGTCAGGCCGAAGATCCCAATTCTCATTCCACCGCGTTCCACCACGACATACGGTTTCACCACCTTTGCAAGTGCCTTGTTTTTAAATTCATAGTTGGCACATACGGTAGCAAAGCGGGCTTTTTTCAGACGTTTGGCCAACGCAGCGCATCCGTTATCAAACTCATGATTCCCCAACGTCACCGCATCATAACCCATCTCATTCATCAGATGTAATTCCACATACCCTTTATAGAAGTTGAAATAGGGCGTGCCTTGAGAGAAGTCGCCCGCATCCAGCAGCAACACATTCGGATGTTGCTGGCGCACCTCGCGCACCAGCGCCTCGCGCCGCAAGTAGCCACCCACATTGGTGTCCGCCTTATACGTGTAAGGTTCAATCTGACTGTGGGTATCGTTAGTGTGCAAAATAACCAACTCGCGTTTCTGTGCATACAGACCACCCACAAGCGTCAAAAGCAGCAGCAGAAGGAGCACCCTATATTTTCTCATCCTATTTTAAATCAATGAAATCAACACAAAGAGCCAATGGGCTGCGATACCGGCGCAAAGACCGCCGATAGTATGCGCCACGATGGCCTTGGATATCAGTTTGCGGTATCCCAGCGAATCCAACATGGCTGTATGGGTGCTGAGGAAGCCGCTCCAGCACATGCCCATGGCGGTGAACACGGCGATGGCATTGTTGTCGATGATGCCCTGCGCCACAAATCTCGGCACCAAACCCAAGGCGGCCCCCACCGCACCAAGCGCGGTAATGGGGAACGATATGAGCTCCGGATTCATAAAGCCGAAGAGCCAGCGGAAGACGAAACTGATCTTGTCTGCCGCCCAGGTGATCACAGGCACACCCTCGTATGCAGCACCTGTATAAACACCACCCTCTCCAGGCCCGAAGGTGAGCATCATCACGAGGGTTGAAATCACCAGCACGCCAGGTATGATGGCCACCCCGATGCCGACACCGTCCTTTCCACCATCCAAAATGGAGTTCAGGAAGCGCATGAAGGCAGAGCCCTCACTCTTGAAGGAAATCTGCTGCTCGTCTCCAGTCTCTTCCGCAACAGGGGTATCCATTTCCGGATAGGCTTTCAAGATGGAACGTTGCATCATACGAGTGGAAATAATACTGCCAATAACTGCACCGCAAATGCCGACCAAAGAGCCTTTTCCGTAGCCAAGTCCCGTCATGAAAGCCAGCACCACCAATCCCATTCCGAACGCCGTACCGAAATTAGTCAGCGATACCAGCTGGTATTTCTTGAAATAACGGCTGAAATTCTTGTCTTTGGAAAGAGTGATGATGGCGGGATTGTCGCTCAAAAACGTCATCACCGCACCTAACGCGGCCACGCCGGGCAGGTTGTACAGGGGCTTCATAAAAGGACGCAGGATGTTCTCCATCAAACGCACCACGCCAAATTCCGCCAACAACTTACTGATGGCTCCCATCAGCACACAAATTGCCATGATGTAAAACACCGTCTCCAACAGAAGGTGATAGGCTGTCTGCATGAAGGTGTTGAGCATCATCGGCAGCGTCATTTTATATGAGAGACCGAAGAAAAAGCCCACAAACAGCACCAGGAACAGAAGAGCCTCTATGGAACGTTTGCTCGTGAACCGCAACGGATTCTTGAGCTTGAGCATCCTCTCAATACGCTCAAACCACTTTTCCACAGCCTGAGCATACTGGAAACTCTTCTTCCGACTCCGAGGTAAGATTTTCATTGCTTTTGAAGATATTTTAAAAAGTTAATATTCCAAGTAAGTCCCACATTGGCCGTCAGACCGTGCCGTGTCGGCACATCAATATCCGACAGGTTGGCAGCGATAGGCTGTGCATAGTCTCGCGTGCAGAAGTCTGCCGCAAATGCATGAATACGAATGTCGGGGCACGCCCTTGGACGAATCTCCACACCCAATCCACCGAAGAAATACTGCTGTCCGGGAATGGCCAGACAGTCCCACAACTCCTCCGTATTCCGATAATGGAGAATCTCATCCCTATCGAAATTCTGCTCGTAACCGGCCTTCACAAAAAGGTTCACATAATCGTTAAAATAGACATTGGCACAACTGATTACCGCAAAATTCCGCATCAGCTGACCCAAATGGGTGGCATGATGAATCAAATCCACATACAGGTCCCACTTCTTGAATCTTAGCTTGTTTCCCAAGGCGATATAATTCATAAACTTGCCCCGTTCCCGCTCGAACATGTTGATGGAGTACAACGTTTGGAAAGGACCGAATTTGCCGGACCACATCAGGTTGTAGCTCATCAAGGAATTCTGATAGAATGAGCCATAATGCAGATACGGGGAGGCACCCACCTGCGCCACAATCGAATGATTGCCGTCGCGGGTGTGATACGCGCCTGACGCCGCCAGCTGGAAACAATAGAAATTGTCCCAATAGTAGGAGCAGAAAAGCACGTCAATCGGGGCGGCATCATACTCGAAGCCGCCTACTGCCAAAGCCTCCTTGCCAAAGCGCAAGCTCCAGTTGGGGTTGATGGCGTAGTTGATGTAAAGAAAGTCGGTATTGTCGAAAAAGCGGACGCTGCCAGGGTTGGCCACCACGCGCTGGCGGAAATAATAGGACACCTTCTTCCCGATATTGCCACCCACATGGATGTTGAAATATTTGCCAGCAAAGCCATAGGCATCCTCCCCATGTTCCACGCTGCCATTCGCAAGTTGCGTCATCGGATGCCGGAAACTGAAATCCGCCCGCACCTCCATACGCAACGTCGTGAAGAGGGGGACGGAATCCTTTTGGGCATACAAATCATCTGGAATGGAACAATAAAGAAGGGCTATCAGTATAAAAAATAAGGATTTACAAGTCTTCGAGGGAGAAACCAGCATTATCTTTCCTTTCTTTATGCAATAGATTTATACAATATTATAATATATGTCCTTTAAACCAGGTTGGAGAAACCCATGAAAGCCATAGCCAGAATACCGGCGGTGATCAGTGAGATTGGCACGCCCTTCATTCCCTTTGGAATGGATACCAGCTCCAATTGTTCACGCAGACCGGCGAAAATGACGATAGCCACTGTGAAACCGATAGCGATGAAGATGGAATAGATCGTGCTGTCGATAATCGAGAAACCGTGGGCGGCGATAATGGGTTGCTCAGTCACCTTGATGGCGATACCCAGCACGGCACAGTTCGTCGTGATCAGGGGCAGATACACACCCAAAGCCTTGTACAGGGAGGGACTCATTTTCTTCAGGATGATTTCCACCATCTGCACCAGGGAAGCTATCACGAGAATGAAGACGATGGTCTGCAAAAACGTGATATTGAGCGGCACCAGCACATATTTCTGCAATGTAGATGTGACGAGAGTGGCCAGCGTCATCACAAAAATAACCGCCACGCCCATGCCCAAAGCGGTGTTCACCTTGCTGGAAACTCCCAGGAAGGGACATATACCGAGGAACTGCACCAAAATGATGTTATTAACTAAAACAGCTCCGATTAACAATAATATATATTCCATAACAAATTCAATTTTAAAATGTTTGTAATATCAGTTACCGTTATCTTCCGATTATTTTGTGGCACACATTTTATTTTTGCGTTTTTCCTCTACTTTATTAACACAATGACGAACCAGCGCCATGATAAAGCCAAGCACGAGGAAAGCGCCCGGAGCGAGCACAAAAATCAGGATATTGTAGTCGGAGGGGATGAACTGCCAGCCCATGAAGGAACCGGCGCCCAACACCTCGCGCACGGCGGCGATCAGCACCAGCGAGATGGTGAAGCCGATGCCCATTCCAAGACCGTCGAGCATGGAGTCGAACACCGTGTTTTTGCTGGCGAAGGCCTCGGCACGACCCAGCACGATGCAGTTGACCACAATCAGGGGGATGAACACACCGAGACTTTCGGACAGGGCGGGCACAAAGCCTTGGATAATCAAATCCACCATACTCACGAAGGTGGCGATAATCACGATGAAGCACGGGATACGCACCTTGTCGGGAATCACATTCTTCAGCAGGGAGATGATGATGTTGGACATCAGCAACACGAAGGTCGTGGCGGCACCCATGCCTAATGCGTTGTTCACAGAGGTGGTGACGGCCAATGTGGGGCACATGCCGAGCACCAGTATAAGGCTCGGATTCTCCTTGAAGAAACCTTTGGTTAAAATCTTTATTTTACTCATGATAATCCTCCTTTACTTTCATAAAAACATCGTAGGCGCGCTGCACGGCATCGCAATAGGCGCGAGACGAGATGGTGGCCGCCGTAATGGCATCCACATCGCCACCGTCTTTCTTCACAACCAATTTGAAATCCTTAGGGTTTCGATTGCTGAACTGGAGTGCGAAATCGCTCTTATCCTTGTTAATCTTATCACCCAGGCCTGGGGTTTCACCGGCTTTGATCACTTCCGTATTCAGTATGGTACCAGTCAAATCAAAGCCAACCATCAAGTCGAAGCGTCCGGCGAAGGCCTTTTTCGTATAGGTCTCCACGCCCGCCCCGAAGAGGGAACCGTCGGGGTTGACGGCCAGATGGACAAGAATATCCTCGCCATCGGCATCCTTAGTCGTAATATCCTTTATTTCACCTTTAAAACCGGGAAGCACCTTATTCAAAGCTTCTTGTTTCTTTGCTGCCTGTGCCGTCTCAATAGGATCTTTGGTGAGGGCATAGACACCGGTAAGAGCCAGACCGGCCACCAAGGCTATCGCGGTCAGCACCACCACCAGTCGTAACAATGATTCTTTCTTAGCTGTCATAATCAATAGGTTTTATGGTTATTTGGCAAACGTTTTGGGAACAAACCAGCGGTTGATGAGCGGTACTAACGCATTCATCAGCAGGATGGAAAAAGAGACGCCTTCGGGATAGGCACCGAAGAGACGGATGATAATGGTCAACAGGCCACAGCCGCAGCCAAAGATGAGCATTCCCACGGGGGATGTCGGCGAGGTCACCATATCGGTGGCCATGAAGCAGGCGCCGAGGATAAGGCCGCCGGTGAGGAGATGGAAGAACGGGTTGGCATATTGGGTGGGATCCACCAGCCAGAAGATGCCGGCCACCACGAAGACCGTCAGGATGAAGGCCACGGGGATGTGCCAGGTGATGATGCGCTTCCAGAGGAGGAAGATGGCACCGATCAGCAGGGCGATGGCGGACACCTCGCCGAAACTGCCGCCCATTTGGCCGATGAGCATGTTCATGTAGGTGGGCATCTCCACATTCGCACCCTCTTTCAGGATGCCGAGCGGAGTGGGTCCCGTCACCACATCGGCGCCGAAACTCCAGATCGGGGTGGGCAACGGCCAGGTGGTCATGGCCACCGGGAAGGCGATAAGAAGGAACACACGGGCCACGAGTGCCGGGTTGAAGGGGTTGTGCCCGAGGCCGCCGAAGGGCATCTTGGCGATGCCGATGGCCACAAGAGCACCCACCACCATCATCCAAATCGGCAGGTTGGCGGGCACGTTGAACGCGAGCAGCAGACCCGTCACCACCGCCGAACCATCGCTGACGGTAGGCTTCTGCTTCAGCATGAACCGCTGAATCAGATACTCAAACAAGACACAACATCCCACAGACACCGCTGTGAGAATAATTACTGGCAGTCCGAAATAGAAGACGGACACCATAAATGCCGGTATCAGGGCGATAACCACCGACCACATGATTTTCTGCACGGTATCATCGCTGTGAACATGGGGCGAACCGGAAACGTTTAATAATCTGTTCATTTATCGTAACTTTTAAAAATAATCTCTATACCCGATACTAATATTCTATAACTACAACTGTCCTTTCAACGCCAACAATTCATATTTCGCCTTAATCAGCTGTATATTGTGAACTTCTTGATTCATTAAAGATTGGACTTCATCATTATGCTGGCGGATATAATCGATGACCGTAATGGTACCATTCATCAGCTGGCTGGAGTAGCTCTTGGTCACCGCCTTGTATTTCTCCGTGATGGCCTTGTCCAGTTCCAAAAGTTTCTCGATCCGCCGGATTTCATTCAGCTTATCCTGGATGGCGATCTGGTTTGATTTCTTGAAGTCGGATTCCTGACTTTGCAGTATTTCCTTCTGGATTTCAATCACCTTGCCCAATCCGGATGTCTTGGCCCAGTCGATGAGCGGCACGTGCAAGGTGACGCCGGCCATATAATACCAGTCGGGACGGCTGAAGTAGAACTGGTAGTCGGGACGGCCATAGCCGCCGGTAGCAAAAAGGGCGATTTTAGGAAGGCTGCTGGAGAAATGCAGCTTCCGTTGGAAATCCATCTGTTTCGTCTGGTTCTCAAAAATCTCGAATTCAAGGCGGGACGAACTGGCCGTGGTGTCAACGCCGGAGAGCTGCGGCACCGCAAATTGTGCGTTGGTAAGGTCGCGGCCGGTCAGGATGGACAACGATGATATGATGGATTCGCGTTTGGCCATGAGTTCATCGTGCTGTTGCTGGATTTTAAGATCCTCCAGTTCCATCTGGGAGAGTGTGTTCTGCATGATGACACCCTCTTTGAGCAAGACCTGCAGTTGCTGTATCTGGTCTTTGAAGGTACTCTGCACGTTTTCAATAATGCCCAATTGCTTGTCCAAAATCAGCAGATTCAAATAGAGGTTGATGACGTTGGCCTTCATCTCATTCATCGAAAGTTCGATTTTCAGGATTTCCGCATCGTTCTGCAGGGTGGCAAACCGCCGTCCGTAAAACATACGGCAACCGTCGAACAGCGTTTGTTCAAGATCCAGGCCGATGTGGTACTGCATTTTGGCATACAAAGGCTGTTCGTCAAACGGGTATATGTCAGGCACCTCCGCCGACTCGTACGAGAAAAGCCCGTTGATGGAGAGTTTCGGGAAAAGGTGTGAGGCTGCGTTGTTGAGATTGGTCTTGAGGATCTGCTCGTTAAGATTCTTTTGGACATTAGCCGACGTTTGCGCGATGGCCCACTGCTGGCACTCCTCAATAGTGACCGTCTGCTGGGCGGAAATCGGGAAAATGAAGCTCAGGAACAGAATCAGCAAGTATAGTCCCTTCATACTGTTATGATTAATTTCAACCTTATTTTAATAAGCCGCAAAAATAACACTTTTTTTTGTACTTTTGCACGCTCAAACCAAAATGCTTTGAAAAAACAAGACATTCAAAAAGTTAAAGACGCATTGGCGGTATCCAAGAGGATCTGCATCGTCTTCCACTTCAATCCCGACGGGGATGCTGTTGGCTGTGCATTAGCTCTTTACCACTACTTCAAGGCCGACGGCTACGAGGTCACCGTCGTGTCGCCCAACGCCTTCCCCGACTTCCTACACTGGATGGAGGGTGCGGAGGACATCATCGTCGCGCAGAAGCAGCTGAAGACAGCCCGCACAGCCATCATGGAGGCTGACATGCTCTTCATCGTGGACATGAACGCGCCACACCGCGCCGGCCAGGAGTTGGAGCAGAACATACGCAAATCGCCCGCGTTCAAGATTCTCATCGACCACCACGTGCAGCCCGAAATCCAATGCGATGTCATGTACTCCACTCCGGACACCAGTTCCGCCTCCGAGCTGGTCTATGACTTCCTGTACCGATACCTCACCCCGGAACGGCCCTTCACGCGCCCGATTGCGGAAGCCCTATACGTCGGCATCATCACCGACACCGGTTCTGTGACCTACTCTTGCGACCAGCCAGGCACTTACGAGGTGTTAGGCAAGCTCATCGCCTCCGGCATCAACGGCGAAGCCATCCACCGGAAAGTCTATGACAACTACAACGAAAGCCGCATGCGCCTCCTCGGACTGGCCCTGTCCAAACGACTCAAAGTGATGCCGGAATACGGGGCTTCCTATATGTACTTAACTAAAAAGGACTTAGCCGAGAACAACTTTCAAATCGGTGATACCGAGGGATTTGTCAATTACGGTCTTTCCATCAACAACGTGCAATACACGGCCTTTTTCACCGAACGCGAGAACCGCATCCGTTTCTCGTTCCGTTCCAAAGGCCTCATCGATGTCAATCTGCTGGCCCGCAAGTATTTTGAAGGCGGTGGGCACCACAATGCCGCCGGCGCCTTCTTCGACGGGACCATCCAAGAGGCCATCGCCTATTTCGAGAAAGTAGTCAAAGAGTGTCACGCCCAACTTTCCGCATCCGAAAAATGAAAAAGCCTCTCTTTTCGGTTCTGATTCTCGGCGGCATCCTGCTGTTCACCAGTTGCGGGAACCGTCCCACCGGCGAGGTGGTCACCAACGACCATAATCCCAAAGAGGACAAATACGCCCCCTACGTGGAGGGTAACAAAAAGATCTTGCACTGGGAAAACGAGGAGATGGAGATGTTCATCAAACGTTACCAATGGGATATGCAACGCACCGGGACCGGCCTGTACATCGAGATCCTGGACCCCGGCAAAGGAGAATGTCTTAAAGAAGGCGACATGGTGACACTGGACTATCAGACCTTCCTTTTGGATGGACAACGGATTTACTGTTCCGACAGCGACGGACTGAAGCAGTTCACCGTGGACCGTTCGGAAGAGATTGACGGACTGCACGAGGCGGCGAAAATGCTCCGCCACGGAGCCAAAGCCCGCTTGGTCATTCCCTCCTACCTCGCCTACGGCGTTGCCGGCGACGGCAACCGCGTGGTGGGAAGGCAGGCCCTCGCCATGACGATAACTGTTCTTTAGAAAAAATCAACAATAATCAATAATCATTAAAAAACAATCTTTTTTATGGAAGAAAATAACGAAGAAAAAATCAACTTGGACAAACCCGTTGTAGAGTCCGAAAACCAAGAAACCCACGAGGAACCCATTGCGGACGCACCTGCTGCTGAAGAGACAATTCTTTCCGAAGAGCCTGTGACAGAAGAAGCTCCAGTTGCTGAAGAGCCTGCCGCAGAGGAACCGGTCTCTGCCGCATGTGAGAAAGAGCCTGTTAAGGAGACGCCTGCCAAGAGCGGATCGTCGAAAAAGCTCCTCGTCATTCTGGCCGCCATCCTTGGCATTGCCGCCATCGTGCTCATCGTGCTGGCCTGCATGGGCAAGTTCTCCAAGTACCCCGGTTTCAAGAAAGACCGCGACACCGGCATCTATTACCAGTTCTACGGCGACACCCACGACACTGCTGCCATGCCCAAGACCGGCGATCTGGTTGGCATTCTCTTCTCCCTCCGCGCCGGCGACTCCACCCTCATTCCCATGATGCCCAATGAGATGGTTATGGATTCCGTCTATCACGGCGACTTATTCTCCGCCATCCGCATGATGCATGTCGGCGACAGCGCCACCTTCATCTTCAATGGGCAGGAATTTTTCAAGAACTTCATGCAGGAGACGGAATATCCCTTCGGCGACGACCCGCTCTACATGGACATCAAGCTGTACGGACACATCGCCAAAGCCGACTTTGAGCGGTTACGCGCCGAGTACGAGGCCCAAATGAGAGAGCAGGAAGCCAATGAAGGCACGGCCATCCTCGAATACGTGCAGAAAAACAACATCAAAGTGCAACCCACCGAAGAGGGCATCTACCTCATCACCTCCAAGAAGGGCACGGGTGCGCAGCCACAAAACATGCAGACCGTCAAGGTCCATTATACCGGCAAGCTGCTGGATGGTACAGTGTTCGACAGCTCTGTTGAGCGTGGCGAGCCTTATTCCTTCACCTTGGGCGCACACCAAGTGATTCCCGGTTGGGAAATCGCCCTGTCCAAGATGCATGTCGGCGAGAAGGCCACAGTCATCATCCCTTCCAAACTGGCTTACGGCGAACGCGGCAACTACGCTATTCCTCCCTTCAGCCCGCTGGTTTTCGACATCGAACTTATCGGCATCGAATAGTGTTTTTGACATTTCCACATAAAAACAGGAGTGACTGCGGTCACTCCTGTTTTTTTTTTACACTTCACCTCCAAACAACGTACCCCTATTTATTTTATTTGGTAAAAATCACCGGTTTTTCCATATAGGCATGTTGGTTTTCCACCGCCGAGCGAAAAGCGGGCCAATCGGAGGCCTCATACACACGCTTGCCCAGACGAACCGTTTCCTGGAAGAGCAGTTTCCCGTTTTCCATACGATAACCGCCGTCAAAGGTCACCGCATCGGTCTTGATATGGCGTGCCTTGGGATAGGTGGCCGACGTATATCCGGCAGGCAAGGTCATCGTCTCAGAAATGCGCACCAGCCGTGAACAACGGTCCTTGAACGGGTATTCCCGCGTTTCCACCGAAGTGTCGAAAAAGAGATGACTCATCGCTCCCTTGAAGAATCCTTTTGCCAACAAGGGGGTGACGACAATCTCCTTATCGGTGACCGTCGCGTAGTTGGGAACACGGAATTTGTATGTGACCTTCACAGGATGTTGCAGATACGTCTCCTCGTCGGAATATTTCACCGATTGGATTTCCGCATTGGGATAGAGGCTCAGCACCTGGTTTTCCACCTTACGCTGCCATTCGGACCGGCGGCCCGAGAAAAGGAGCACCCGTACTGTGCGGTCGCTTTGCCCCTCGGCAGTAATGGTCACGCGGGCCGTGAGATCACCATTTTTGTTGATTTTTGTCACGGCGCGCATGTCAAGGCTGTGGTTTTCAGCTTTCGACACGGGAGTGATGCCTAACTTGGCACCTTGCGGCAAGCCCATCAGGAAGTTCTGTTGTTGTTCGGCGCTGGACCAGAGCTCGCGTACGCCGGGCACCCAGGTAGGATCCAGCAGCTGGTAATTGCCGTTGCGGCGTTTCACCACCGTAACGCAATGGTTGAACTGGTCGGCGGGAATGTCGTCGATCTGCTCACCAGCCATCGTCATGGCGGCGTAGGCCTGAAAGCCTGCAGCGCGGAGCATGGCAATCAGCAGGCCGGCCTTGTCTTTGCACACCCCGCAGCGGTCGGTATAGTTCATTTCGCACTTGTGCAACGTGAAACCCTCGCCCTCGCCCATCGAGATGCCCGAATAGCGCATATTGTCGGCCACCCAGTGCGTGAGAATGAAAATGCTGTCGTTCTCAGACTTTGCCTTTTTCAGCAATTGGGCAACCTTGTCCTTCACCTCATCAGTGGGCACGAAGCTGCCATAGTCCTCATTCACACCATAAAACCACATCGACTTGGCTTCCCACGTTTGAGCAGTGGAAAGAAGCAATTTCGTTTGTATATCATTATTGGCCAGTGTATTGCGTGGAACATCAATTGGCAATATATTCTTTTTTGTAAAAACATAAATCGTTCTGTCGCCCTCCGTCCGGGTTTGCGATTCAACAGTTCCATGATAAACGGCATAGCGGAGTTTTTTCGATGTCAACACACTAACCTGATACACTTTCTCCTTCACAGGTTGTTCGCTCCAAAAGGGCACTATGTCATAGAAATGGCCCCGCATAGGCGGAATATATTTGGCATCGGGGTCCTCCCCCTGTAGAAGAGCATACGTAAAACCCTTCTTATAGGTGACGATTTCCACCTCGTCGCCAGGCTCAAGGCGTCCGAGGGTCACCATCTTCTGGCGGGCACCCCAATAGATCATGTGGGCGGGAGCGGGATAGTCCATGACGGCATTCTCCACCCGTTCTTCGGTTCCGTTTTGGCGGAAAATCCGAACATCGCGGATTTCCGCGTATGCGGACAGCGGGTCATAATCCACCTTCACCGTGTTGTAGTCGCGCCCGCCGGCCTGCGACAGAATCCGGTAACGCTTGTGGACAAGCACGTGGCTCAACCCCGACTCTTCCATGAAGACATCCGTGCTATCATAGAGTGTCAGCATGTCATAGCCTTCACAATCAGACTCAAACGAGGAATTTTCGGACTGCCGGGCGGAGAGCGGAGCAATAACGGCAGCCAGCAAAAGCAGCGTAAAAAACAATTTCTTCATACCACATATTAAAGATGGTGCAAAGATAGTACAAATTGTAAAAAATCGTATCTTTGCCGCCTTATTTTATGAAAAATTCAAACTAAGAACCTTATACAATGAAAAAGCTGAAACGTATTGTATTGGCAGCGGTCATCCTGCTTTCCAACAGTGTGTTATTCGCCCAAAAGGCATCCTCTGTGGAGGTTAACATCTTGAACAACAAATACAAACATGTGGACCTCATCAATGCCTACGGCAACGAGAAGAAGACCTACTCCTCCGCTGACATCGTGAACGACCGGTTTGTTATGAACCTGAATTTAGACAACGACATCTACCGTTTCGATTTCGGCGACAACACCTACATGCTGTTTGTGGTGAAGCCGGGCGAGAACGTCCAAATGACGATAGATGCCGAAAACCTGCAAAACATCGTGCGCGTGAGCGGCTCGCCGGCCATGCACTTTGTGCAGCAAAACAGCAACCTTTCCGCCCGCAAGAAGGCCGTCTTAGACAGTCTGAACAACGCCCTGCAATCCGACCCCGACCAGAAATACTGGAGCCAGATTGCACAGAACGTCAACCAATACGTGCAAACCAACCAAGATGTGGACGGTTATCTCCTATCCGTTTTCAACGACATTGACAGTCTGAACACCCTGTTCCGCACCTATGCGCCCGCCGGCAAAATCAAAGGCGACGCAGATGTTATCGCCACCGCATTCAACAAGATGCTCAAAAGCCTCGACAACAACTACCGTCCTTTCAACAGCTATTTGGAGAATGTGGACCATTACTACAATTTCACCAACGGCAGAAAAAGCAACCATTCCGATTATTACCAGAGTCTGGACCGTTACATCCAAGGGGTAAACAACCGCCATAACATGGCGAAATCAGCCCTTGGGAACATGATGGAAGATATTAAGAAGCTGCTTGCCGAACGTGACAGCCTTGCTTTCAACAATCTTTTTGACAAGAAAAACAGCAAATCATGGACATCAAAAGTGGTGGACCTATTGTCCTCAAAGGCCAACTTAGCCGCACAGCAGCATAACGCATTCCGCCAGGCCGCCAAAGACGACGTTTTGGCCAACCTGATTGTAACCCAAGCCCAACAGATTGTAAAGGACATTGTCAACGGATATCAGACACAATACAACGAAACCGACAGCTACATCAACAGCCGTTTGCTGGAAAGCATCAAGGAAAACAAGAAGGACATCTCGGTGCTGATGTTCCTTGACATGTTCCCGCGCGATCAGAACACAGCCCTGCACGAAGAGGTCATCACCGCGCTGCACGAGACCTACCCCGAGCATCCCATCGTGAAAGAACGCTGGGGTATCATGCACTCGCCCGCCTACAAGACATCCGTCGGATCGATGGCACCCGAGTTGGCCTTCAAGGATCCCGACGGCAAAATCCGCAAACTCTCCGATCTCAAAGGCAAGGTTGTCCTCATCGACTTCTGGGCTTCATGGTGCGGACCGTGCCGTCGCGAGAACCCCAACGTACGCCGCATATACGGTCTCTATCATGACAAGGGTTTCGAGATATACAGCGTATCGCTGGATCGTGACGCTGCCAGTTGGAAGCGTGCTATCAGCGATGACAAGCTTATCTGGCCCAACCACGTCAGCGACCTGAAGCAATGGCAATCCGAAGGTGCCGCCATTTATGGTGTGCGTTCCATCCCCGCCACGTTCCTACTGGACCGCGAGGGGCGCATCGTGGCCAAGGACCTTCGCGGCGAAGCGCTGGAGAAAGCTGTCAAACAGCTGGTTGAGCAGTAAAACTTCACGCTGACATAACACTAAAAGAGAGGGTGCCCCGTCTTGGAGCACCCTCTCTTGTTACGTTGTGGGTCCAACCATGCGGGTTATTTCCGCAGACCGAGGATCTCGCGGGCCTCGTCGGAGGTGGCCACCTGACGGCCAAGCAGTTTGGCCATGCGGACGACCTTGTCCACGAGTTCACCGTTGGACTTGGCCAGCACGCCTCTTTCCAAATAAAGGTTATCCTCGAAGCCCACACGCACATTGCCACCCATCACGATGGTGGGGGCAGCCAGCGTGAAAGCATGGCGACCGATGCCGGTGCAGGTCCACGTGGAGCCGGCAGGGATGTTGTTGACTAACCAGCAGAGGTTGGGCACCGTAGCCGGAGTGCAACCGGGCACGCCTAATACAAAGTTGAACTGCATGGGGGCGCCAGGCACTTCTCCTTTGCGAGCCATGGTGAGGATGGTGTCCAGATGGCCCATCTCAAAGCACTCGTATTCCGGCTTGATGCCACGCTCCATCATGCGCTTGCCAAAAGCACGCATGGTCGGCATGGTGTTGTCGAAGATCTCGTCTCCAAAATTGCAGGTTCCACAATCAAGGGTGGCCATCTCCGGAATCGGGGTGGTGTCCGTGGATTGCAGACGCTCGTCGGGAGTCATACCGACGGCCCCTCCCGTGGAGGGAATCAGGATGACGTTGGGGCAGGCCTTGTAGATGGCCTCCTCGCACTCCTGGAAACGGTCACGGCTCTGTGTGGGCGTGCCGTCGTCCTCACGCACATGCAGATGCACAATGGCGGCACCCGCATCCACGGCGGACTTGGCTTCTTTTACAATCTCCTCCACCGTATAAGGGACGGCAGGGTTCTGTTCTTTCGTCACTTCGGCACCGCAAATAGCGGCGGTAATGATGAGTTTATCCATATTTAAAGTTTATAGTTGAGAGTTTATAGTTTATAGTTAATTATTTTTCCGCTGGCACTGTTTGGGCACGACGCAAGTGCCAGAAGCGCGGCATACCACCACAGGCTCGGGGAGCACGTCGGCGGCAGAGGGGCTGATGTCGGGACGCGGGATAATAACCTTGCGGGCCTCGAAGACCATCTTGCGGGAGGTATTGCCCACCTTGGTGATTTCGCCCACGGCCTCGATATAATCGCCAGCATAGACGGGAGCCAGAAACTCCACATTGTCGTATGCACAGAAAAGGCCTTCATCGCCGTCTTGCATAATCAACAGTTCCGTGGCCACATCGCCGAAAAGGGCCAGCATGTGGGCACCGTCAACCAAATTTCCGCCGTAATGGGCGTCCTGAGAACTCATTCTGAGTCTGATCATTGATTTCTTTGTTTCTTCCATAGTAAAAAAATTATCGTTATACAATATTTTTATAATAGTCTTTCTGAATCCGCCACATAAAAGCAAGGCTGATAAAGGTCACCACCGCACAGGAGATCAACAAGGGTATGGATCCTTTGACCTGCGTGAATTCCATTTCATCCGTCAGGATGCCGCGACCTGCCAGCGTGAACTCCACTAAAATAGAGAGTGCATTGTGCAGAAAGTGGGCCAGGATGGGCAGCCACAACGAACGGCTCCAATAGAACAGATATCCGAGATAGGCACCTAATAGAAAACGGGGGATAAACCCGTAGAACTGGAAATGGATGGTACTGAATATTAAGGCTGTAAGCCATATTGCAAAATGCGGCTTACGACTTTTCTCCATAATAAACGCCTGCAAGGCACCCTGAAAAAGAAACTCTTCGCATACAGCGGGCAAAAGCGCCAGAACAAGCAGGTTGGCTGCCAGCGTGCCGTACGTGTGGTTGAAGGTCAGCAATTGCAGGATTTCTTCAGATTTCGTCTCCAGACTTCTCATCACTTCCTCCAGCCCAGCCATACTTTCCGGCAGTGTGAGCGCCTGATTCCACTGGTTGAGAATCGCCACTATGGGCAAAATGACTATAGAGAGCACCAGCGTCACGTTGACAAGCAGATAGTACGGTCTCCGGTCTGCACGGTTATAATGAAACCATTGGCAGTCCTGGCAATAGGCGAATAACAACGCAGGCGCCAGAAAGGTGCCTACCGAGGAAAACGCCTGCGTGACGCGGATATGGGTAGCCGGATCGCTGGCGCAATAAGGATCCGAGGTGTGGAAAATCGCGTACGACACCAACATACCCAGAGCGCTGAACACAATAGCCCCCGCCACACAAAATAGCAGGAGGACTATCAACTGCACAATGACAGGCTTGTCGGCGAGCAAAGGGCGCGGAAATTCCATCACACCTTATTTTAAAAATGCGATAATGTCACCTTTCTGCACTTTGTCGCCTTGATGGGCCATGGCCATCACCAGCATCCCATCCATCGGCACACGCACCTCCTCCTGACCATAATAGGTTTGAATGAAACAAAGGATATCCTGCGCTTTATATTGGGTGCCGATTGGCTTCTCCATGGACTTTTCGCCCACGGCCAATTCCCAGAACAACTGGCCGGAAACCGGGGCCTCGACAGCAAACGACTGCGGATGTTTTTCCAAAACCATTTCTTGCATCGCCTGTTTGAATTCCTCGGGCGATTTTGTCTTTCGCTGCGCCGCAGCCTTCTTCTTGGCCTCCTCCAAAGAGCGCTCGAAGTTCATTTTCGCCCTACCCTCTTTATAGTCAATATATTGGCGTTCATGCATAGCTAACTCGAAGAGTTCTTCCTCATCTTCACCCATATCCCATCCGCGTTCTTCCATCATAGCACGGTATTTTGGCAGTTCATCGGGATAGTTGTCCTGTGGCACACCCGTGAAAAACTCGTAGCCCTTCTCCTTGGCCAGCTCCACGATTTCCGGGGCCAGGGGACCCGGCAGTCGGCCACAACGACCGAGGATCATATCCCACATATTCTTGTCCATGCTGGAATAGCGTGGCTTGCCCTGCGCTTCGGCCAGAATGTTCATCAGAGCAATATTTTTGACATATTGGCTGAACGGGGTCACCAGGCCGGGGGTGCCGACCTTGGGCCACACATATTGCACCTCGTTGAAGAGTTTCACCAGCAGCTCGTCCTGGGTGAGCTCGCGCTGGCCATGATTACGCAACGCCATGTTGATGGCATCTTGCAGGCCATTCAGGTCGGCCATCATGGAGCCCATCATGCCGCCAGGAAGTCCACAGCCCAAGAGAAGAGAGGTGCAGATTTTGTTTTTCGGCTCAATGAAATAGCCGAGAAAATCGTCCATGAATTTCTGCGTAAGGGCGCGTGCCTCCATGTAGGCGTTCATGTCGATGTCGGCCACCTCAAAGCCGGCATCCAGCAGCATGGCTCGCACGGCAATCACGTCCGGATGTACCATACCCCAGGAAAGCGGTTCCATGGCCACATCGATGATGTCGGCACCATTCTTGCACACTTCAAGCACAGAAGCCATCGACAGTCCCGGACCTGTATGGCCGTGATATTGAATCACAATCTGCGGGTATTTTTCTTTTATGCACTTCACTAATTTCCCCAGCGTGACCGGACGACCAATGCCAGCCATATCCTTCAAGCCGATTTCCTTGGCACCATACTCCACATATTTGTCCACAATTTCCATATAATGCTCAATAGTATGGACGGGCGAGTGCGTGATGCTCAGCGCCGCCTGCGAGATGAGGCCGAATTCGTTGGCGTATTTGATGGAGAGTTCTAAATTCCGATAGTCATTAAGACCGCAGAACGAGCGGACCACATCCACGCCTTGGGCTTTTTTCACCTTGAACATCAACCGGCGCACGTCGGCAGGAACGGGAAACATGCGCAACCCGTTCAGTCCGCGTTCCAGCATCTGCGTTTGGATGCCTGCCTCACGCAAAGGCTTCGTCCACTCTCGGACAGCCTTGTTAGGGTTCTCGCCATAGAGCAGATTCACCTGCTCGAAGGCGCCGCCGTTAGTCTCCACCCGGTCGAAACAGCCCATCTTGACAATCACCGGCGCAATCTCCTTAAGCTGGTCCACCCGGGGCTGGTATTTGCCGGATGACTGCCACATATCACGATAAACCAGACACAATTTAATTCTCTTAGCCATGACAAAGCGTTTTTATCTTGTTATAAATCAAATACACACAAGAAGGGAGTCCCCTCTTCGAATCGGCAGCGAAAGTACAAAATCTTTATCGGATTATCAAGGCCTTTTAGGATGATTTTTCTACCAAATAAAAAGAAGAAAAAGCCCGACGCCACGCGCTCTCAAACCATAAATCTAACACATTTAAAGCATATTAAAAAAGATGTGGTAGGGAAACAATAAAATCATTTTGCATATATCACAAGGTAGAACAACCTTGTTTGATCTCCACCTCTTTCAAGCCCGTGGCTTTAAGTACATCAGCAAGGGGTATTCCTAAATCCAAAAGGTTCTTAGCAGTTTGCAAAAGGGCTTCTTCTCTGCCTTCCTCTCTGCCTTTCTCAAAACCATCCTCAAAACCCTCCGCCTTCGCCATACGGCGATTGTATGCCATGGCCTCCTTCACATCCTCGTACTCCAATATGCTTTTCTCGTACTCCTGTTTTTCCATATCTGTCAGTTTTGTCAGTTTGCACTCCTCATACAACTCGTGGAAGACCGCATTCTCCGCCGGTATGTCGTTCTCCCCCATCTGCCACATGTTCTTGATCGCGTAGCACCACTTCTCCCGGTCGTCCGCCAACTTCACGAACCGTTTTCGCGCGGCAAATTTACTCAAATCTATCAACAAAAACGACATCTTCTCCGAAAAAATTTCGTTCCGGTCGTCCTTCAGCATCACTTGCTGAACGAATTCCTCGCGACCCGCCAGCTCCTTGATGCCGAAATCCACCAGGATGATCGATATCACCGTCGGGTAGTTGTACACCCGGTCACCGCGCTGGAGCGAACCGCTGATGAGGCGCGACGCGTAGGCGATGAGCCTGTTCTTCAGGAACTCCTGCCTGGCCTGCTGCATCTCCACGATGATGTTGTCCCTGTTCTGGTCCGCGCAGAACACGTCGAACACCAAGCGCTTCTCCTTGTCGGTCAGACCGAGCTGCTCCGACTGGCGGTAGCTGATGTCCGTCACCGGCCCGATATAGGGCGGAAGGAAGGCGTTGAGGAAATGGATGAGATTCTTCTTGTACTGCTCGGTGCCAAAGATGCGCTTGAAGCCGAAGTCCGTCAGCAGGTTGATGTTCTGGGGTTCTGTATTCTTATTCATTGTCATGACATTTAAAATTTATTGTTACCCCGCAAAGATACAACACCCCGAAGGCGAAATCAAGGCCTTTTTTAAATCAATTTATTGAAAATCAACATAATAACAATATGCATATTTGAAAAAGAAAAGTGCAAATAACCCTCAAAAAGATGCAAAAATGCAAAAAACGGAAAAATTGGCACTCCCGCCAAGGCATGAAGTGGAGGGCGAAAATTTCGGAGTTTTTCGGAGATTCTGACGCAAACAGGGAAAAGAGAAGATGGCGGCGGCATTCAGTGGAATGGTGCGCACCGGAACCTCCAACACGACCTTCACGCCATACAACAAAGGGCGCGGCCGTGTGGCCGCGCCCTCATTCTTAATTCTGAAATCTTAATTCTTGATTGAACTAATCGCGGAGACAGCGGACGGAAAGAGCGTCAATCTTAGAGAACAAATCCTTACTATTTAACTGCTTACCAACAAAAGTATTTTCATAAAAAAGCTCTATACCATACGCATAATATTCACTGTAATAATGTTGCGTCGAGCTCCAAAAACAAGCACTATTTCCAAAAGACTCGTACGTGCCACAATTAGCGCCGCTGGCCAAAAGGGAACCGCTGGAGAATCGGCCTGCAGGAAAGGCCGAAAAACCAGTTCGATTGTTTGCTATGAGGTCATTGCCTATCGCACACGCATTTGATGAGATAATCCAATCGGCAGAAATAGCCGACAAGGCTTTGGCAACATACGTATTGTTGCCACCACACCAATACTGGCTTTGACCACTCACAAAGTTGGTGAGTTGCGTCCACTCTGCATCGCTGGGCACATGCCAGCCTGTAGGACAAATGCCCTGCACTCCACTGGGATTTGCATCGCTGGGAGTAGCACCATGCATCACTGCCGCATAGTTGTATAAGTAACCATACGTGGGCACGCAAGAAAAATTCTTATTAGGCACATAGAAGAAAGGTTCATCGGAACAATAATATAAGAATGAGGCCATATTTGCCGAAACCTGCGTACCATCGGCTGAGATACCCGTTCCATCTGCAAAATGTCTGGTCCTGAGATTTTCCTTCATCCAACATTGCTGACCTATCTGTACGGTATTATAGGTGTTGCCGTCAATATCTGTCACGGTGGTTGCATTTGGGCAAGGTTGTCCATATTCAATATTCGATGTTGTAAAACTCACCTCATTGCCATACCTCGTCCCGACACTATTCACGGCATATGCACGAACATAATAGGTTGTATTTGGGAACAATCCCGTCATACCGCTGGTGAAACTGCCCGTGCCACTGCCGTCGTCAGTATGACTGTCAGAAATTGTAGGATTGTGATGGGTGCTCCAACAAACGCCCCGTGCCGTGACGTTTGCACCGCCATCGGAAGTCACATTTCCGCCGCAGGTGGCGGATGTGGAAGTTATATTGCTGACGACAGCCGTAGTTACAGTTGCACCTGTAACGGCACTCGTGTCATTGAAATGAGCATTGTTCAACGTAACCGTCAATGTTTTTCTGTTTGTAGGTATTGTATTTCCTGCTGCAATATAATCCGCGATATCAAAAAAATCCTGCGAAAAAGTACCGCTTATTGTCATATTATTCAAATCAATCTCTGTGATATTTTCCACAAATGAATTTTTCACTTCATTCCACCCCCAATAAGCACCACCAGCATTTCCCAAAACGCCATTGGCATCCCTGTATATATATGAAGGATCCCGATACAAACAATAATGTCCCCCAGAGGAAGAATACGTCCAGGAACCTGTTGTGTTTTTCAAGAATCCCAACAAATAAACATCTGTATTATTTCTTGAACACCTTTGTGTTTTTTCTATAGCAATCGTGATATATCCATCTGTGGAATGGTCTTCCACCAACAATATGTCAGCGGCCACCCAGGTGGAGCCGTTGAACGACACCACGACTTCATCAACATTGCTGCTGCCCGGCACGGTAAGACTCACCTCATCACCATACGCCGTGCCAACGCTATTGGTGGCGTATGCGCGCACATAGTATGTAACCCCTGCCGTAAGGCCTGAAATGTTACTGATGAAACTGCCCACGCCACTGCCATCGACAGTATGACTGTCAGAGATTGTAGGATTCTGACTGGTACTCCAGCAAACGCCTCGTTCTGTCACGTTTGCACCGCCATCCGAAGTGACATTTCCGCCACAAGTAGCTGTTGTGGACGTAACATTCCCTACCGCCGAGGTTGAGATTGTAGGCAAAACCGCCGCACTTGTTCCTTCATCATTCCGGAGGCAGCGAACGGAGTAGCAGCCATCCTTGGTGTTGTAGTACCTGTCCAAGGAGGTACTACTGCTATTGAGATTGCGACGGTAAGCACTGCTGCCATAAATCTGGGTAGCGCTCCAGAAATCAGTTCTATTACCGAGAGCATAGTAGTTACCTAAATAGACGCCAGAAGGAAGGGCCGAAAAGCCCGTTGCATTGTTGGTGCTTGGTTCATTGCCAACAGTGCAAAGCGAGTTGAAACTGTTCCACCCCGATGTGGCTGCCAACGCTTTGGCTATGTAGGTGTTGTCACTGCCGCATACATACTGACTCTGACTGCTTACATAGTTGGTCAGTTGTGTCCACTCCGCATCAGCGGGCAAGTGCCAGCCTTCGGGACAGATGCCGCGAGCACCCTCCATAGTGCTGCCATCCATGGATGCAGGCCAGTTGTAGAGCAAGCCGTAGCCGTTGGCGGCGTTGGCCGGGTTGTTGTCATAGTAGTAGGCGCGACGCACGGTAGAGGAGGTGCCGTTGGCCGGGTTTTGCACCATATTGGCACCCGTACTCGGCGAGGTGGTGCAGCGCATATTCTCCTTCAGCCAGCACTGGCTGCCAATCTGCACCACCGCGTAGCTGTTGTTCTGGTGGTCGCGCACAGCTGTAATGGTGCCGTTAGAACCCGTTTCATTGCTACGGATAACGGAGACGCCACAGGATGTAGTGATAGCACTTCCCAGCACCGTTAGCGTAATCACAGCGCCGTAGGCCGTTCCCTTGCTATTGCTGGCATAGGCGCGGGCATAGTAGGTGGTGCCGGCACTCACACCAGAAATTTGACACAGATACTGACCCAGTCCGTCTCCCGTAAAGCTGCTCGGCACATTGGTGGCATTGGACATGTCGGAAGAGAGGCTCCACTGGATGCCACGCTCGGTGAGGGCCGCGCCGCCGTTAGCGGTCACCGCGCCCATCACCTGATCATAAACATTATGAGAAGTGTGGTAAGTGGTACTGGTAACCACAGTGGGCAGCGTGACACCGTCAACGAGGTGTACAATGGTGCTTTGAGTGCAGCCGTTGGCATCTGTCACGGTGATGGTATATTCGCCATCCTGGGCAAAAGTGTGTTGAAAAACACGCTGTGTGGTACCAGAAGTGGTGTAATCCAAACCATCCACATAAAAGTGGTATGGGGCAGTGCCGTTGTTGGCCTCAAAACGCACATGCAAGCCATCCTGGTAAGTGCTGGTATTGAGATTACAAGGAGGCATTGACTCCTGCACGGTATTGGTGGTGGCGGCCACACAACCATCGGCATCCTTCACGAAATATGTACCAGGGGCAAGCGGATATGACATATTAAATTCAGGCAACCAAGAAGTCCCATTCGATGAATAATGAAACGGCGAAGTACCACCTGAAGTGATGAAGCGTCCGTTGTTATCGATGCCAAGACTCAAGGTGGAATTCAGGCACGGGTCAGCAACCCCGTTGGAATAAAAGTATAGCGGAGAACCCTTGATATGGTTGCCCTCACAATCCAGCACGGAGGCCTTCAGCGAAGCGTTTGAAGCCAGTGGTTTCCAATAGATCTTGGCGAGGCCCGCATCATCGGTAAAGGCGAATGCACTGGCCGAACCTGAGCCAGAAGGGGTGGACGACACCACGCCGCCCGTGGCCTCAAAGAGAACCTTTTTGCCACTTTTCACCGGCATATTCACCCAGTTGTACAAGTTCACTTTAACAGGCTCGAAATTCCAGGAGCCCGCAGAGGGCTGGGTAAGGTTTCGATTCGTTTGATGTCCCATTGCAAGGCGGTACGGATAATAATGTATAACATCTTCTTCGCCAGGCCAAACATGAAAATAACCTGCTGAAAAATGTCCCAAGAGGTCTAATCCGATATCAAGTCTCGTATCAATTGAGAAATAACTTTTCGCTTGCCTGAAGCCATTTGTTCCCTCGCAAACCGACCAAGTAAATTTGGGCATAAAGCTAAACTGTGGCCCGATTACTTTGAACAACAATGCAGATAACTTCACTCCTACGGATCCAGATAATTCAAAAGTAAATGATGAAGGAGTTTCATCTGCGGACACTACCATTCTGCCATTATTCTCGCTCAATGAATCGGGAATTGGCACGGGCAAAAACAGTCCTACAATAGGGGTCGGCAATGGCAAAGCACCACTATATTCCGCTATCATATCCAACGGCTTGGTAATATGCATAGGAATGTCCATACCTTGTGGTGTATGACAGGAACCCGTTATGGTAATGGGGACTTTTATGCTAAAAATCACGGGGCCAAGAGGTATTTGTATTGGGGTTTCAATATCCTTTGAAAAATTGACATTGGCGTTCCCTTCGGTATGTAGAGTAAAATTCAATCTAAAATCCCCAATCACACCAACTTTATAATACAAATATAATCTCCTTAAGACAACTCTGTAATCACAGATAATTGTCAAATCATTCGTGTCAATTTGAACATTCGATATTTTCCATCCCTCATCCAGCTGGAATGAGCCAACATTAACATACTCTTCAAAAAAATCACGAGTACCAGACATTCCGCCAACCATCTCGTTTATCAGCTCACCCCATCTCCCTGACAAAAAACGAGGATCTTGCTGAAGATTACTGCGCGTGAAAGTCCTGCCATTTGAGGATCTTCGAGTAGCACGATTGGAAGAGAACAATGGTATCTCAAAATTCATAACACCATCGACAATAATATCCGACAGATATGCTTGTGATGTCACCATCTCGCAAGTGTCACCAAAATGCTCAAACCACAGAACCTTGCGGAGGAAGCCTCCGTCCGTCATACTCACTAGTATCGTACTATCCGTGATATTCGGCACCGGGGCGCTGAAGACAATGCGGTAAATGCCAGAGGCCATTTCGGCCGAATCGCTGAGGATAATATCGGTGGGGTCCACCAAAACGATGGCGTCATACATCACCGTATGCACATAACGAATCTCCACCGTATCAACACTTACGCCGCAGGCGTTGGCCAGCGTCCATGTGAGGCGATACAGCGTGTCAGGCCCTGAGAAGGCCGAGTTGTACCAGGTGGGGTCTTCCAGATTGGCAGAGTAGCCCTCAATCACCTGCCACATACAGCGGGTGTTTTCATCCTCCACCTTGTTGCCGAAGAGTGTGGTCACAAAATTCTCATTGAGAATGCGATCGGGACCGGCGTTTGCCTTGGGCAGGAATCGCACGCGGGTGACAACAGACGATTCATCGGGGCAGTTGGGGTACTGCATCCAGGCACGATAGTATAAAGCCTCATTTTCATTCGGTTTAAAACGAAAGATGGTATCGTTGGCACCTGGTATGTCGGTCCAGGTGAGCGTATCTTCCGAATATTGCCACTGGATATTGCCGTACTGGTAGTTGCTCACATAGAGTGTCACCGAGTCGGTGCCATCGCCCGCGCACACCTCCGTCACCTGCGCTTGCAACACGCCCACGAGCAGCAGCATTGCCAAACTCAACAGACTTTTCAAATTCTTTATCTTTTCCATATTCCTACTAAACTATAATGAAAGAGATGTTATCTGTTGGTTGCGTCGCGCGTTCTGAAGGTGTCGTCGCAGGGGGTACTGAGGGGCACGCGCACGCGGGTAGTCCATTGCGCATAGAGGGTGATATTGGAGGTTAGAGTGATGACCGCATTCACTGCGTAAGAGGTTCCGGAGCCGTCGGCGGCGGTGTTCCAACCCGTGAACATATAGCCGTTACGCACAAAGGTGTTGGCATTGATTGTCTGAGCCACGCCTTGCGGGAAGAACTGCGCGCTCATGCTTCCGCTGCCACCGTTGGCGTTGAAGAGGATGTAATGCGGGCCTTCATCGGCAACCGCGTTCTGCCAGGTGGGGATGTTGTTGTTCATCACCAGATGCTGACCCTGCTGTCCGGCGGGCAGCACCACCCATGCGGATCCATTCCAGTAAAGCATGTCGCCCACGTGGTTGCCCCGCGGCATCGCCGGCACATCCGATGCCGTAATGTAGCCCGCATCGTTGTTGAAGGCCGACACGTTAGTGGGGATATTGGCGGCCTGCTGCACGTTGGCAGCAGTGAGATAGCCGGCATCGTTGGTAAAGGCACTGATATTGGTGGGCACCGTCGGGATGGTAGGTTTATTCAAAATCTGCGCCTTGCCGGAGGTGGCGTTCCAATCGGCGTTCACCTGTGCGGCGGGGATGGTTGGTTTGTCAGACAAATCGTTATAACTTCCACTGAAGGCCACGGGGGCGAGACTATCCAATATTCCTTGTTGCGTCCCCATTTGTCCATTGGATGCATTGTTGTCGCGAAGGCAACGGACGGAATAGCTTGCATTTGCATAATTATCCGAAAGCACTCTAACTCTTGAACCCCGCATAGAGAGACGGCGACCGTTTGTTCTGAAATCATCCCTTGTTGTACTCCAAAAATAAGCTTGGTAACCAAAAGAAGCGAATGACCAATCATAATAAATACTTGATTGAAGACCGCTTCCAACCACAATACTATTATATCCATAATTACCTGCAGGAAGAGCGGTGAATCCTGTTGCATTATTCTTATGAATTTCGAATGCCGGCACACAAATGTCCGTCGCCCAACAGTCATCACAAGGGTCCATGCCTGAAGTAGCTGCCAACGCCTTGGCTATATTGCTTCTGTCAAATTCGCACTGATATTCACTACAGCTACTCACATAATCCGTCAATTGGGTCCATTCCGCATCACTCGGCACATGCCAACCTGTTGGGCAGATGCCCTGCACACCACTGGGGTTTGTGCTGCTGGACGCGGCCCCATGCATCACGGCGGGCCAATTGTACAAATAGCCGTAGGTGGTGACATTATTCTCATCATTATTGGGAGCCCTTCGACAAGGATTCGTGTTGTTAGTATCTACAGCTAATGGTATGGCGGTGCTATCGGCATAGTGGGTAGTGCGCAGATTCTCCTTCATCCAGCATTGATTACCTATTTTCACCGTATTGTAGATATTGCCGTCAACATCGGTAATAGTGGAAACACCGCACAAAAATTCTTTTTCCAGCAAAGCCTGCTGCAAGGCGTTGAGTTGGCCGCTCAAGTTGGCGAGACTGTCGGAGGTGAGGTAGCCCGCATCGTTGGTAAAAGCACTCACGTTGGTAGGTTTATTCAAAATCTGCGCCTTGCCGGAGGTGGCGTTCCAATCGGCGTTCACCTGTGCGGCGGGAATGGTGGGCAGGTTGCTCAAATCATTATAATTACCGGAAGTGGCCACCGTGGCGAGATTCGGTTTATTCAAAACCTGCGCTTTTCCAGAAGTGGCGTTCCAATCGGCATTCACCTGCTCGGCTGGAATGGCAGGCCTGTTGCTCAAATCATTGTAATTGCCGGAAGTGGCCACCGTGGCGAGGTTCGGTTTATTCAAAATTTGCGCTTTGCCGGAAGTGGCATTCCAATCGGCGTTCACCTGCTCGGCTGGAATGGCAGGCCTGTTGCTCAAATCATTGTAATCCCCACTGAAAGCCACGGGGGCGAGGCTGTCGAGTATTCTTTGTTGCGTCCCCAGCTGTCCATTGGAAGCATCGTTGTCGCGGAGGCAACGGACAGATTGCCAAGCATAATCTCTTATTTCAGGTACCTGGCCAGAACCACGAAAATCCGCAACTTGTGCAAAGGAGTAATAAGAATAAAAATACAGGGAATTCGTCATACCCCAAAAAACAGCTGTGGAACCAGTACCAAAAAGGCTACCCGTGCCTGCAGGAACTGCCGAGAAACCCGTGGCATTTCTGCCTGACGCATCGCCACACACAATACAATTATCCCAATCACAATAGGTTTCCCAATAATCATTTGCAGCCAACGCCTTGGCTATATTGTTGCTATTGCCTCCACAAAGATTTTCAGGCTTACTTTTAACATAGCTTATCAACTGGCTCCAATCCGCGTCATTTGGCACATGCCAACCATCAGGACAAAGTAAGTCATCGACAGCGGACTCATTGTAAAGATACCCGAAGTTTGTAGGAAGATTTTCATCGTTTCCGGGAGGGCAAAAACTCGGTGTTGTGGTTGAGCCAAAACAGCCGAAGCATAATGTATCATCCCAATCTATATTAGGATGGAATCTGACTAACGGATAACCACCGGAAAAACGAGACGTGCGCAAATTTTCCTTCATCCAACACTGGTTGCCAATTTTCACCGTGTTGTAGGTGTTGCCTTCGTAGTCAGTCACCGTGGAGACGCCACACACGAAGTCGCCCAGCACCGCCTGCTGCAAAGCATCGAGCAGAGCATTTGTATTGGCAAGGCTGTCGGAGGTAAGATAACCTGCATCATTCTGGAAGGCGCTCACATTTGCGGGCACAGTCGGGATAGACGGTTTGTTCAGAATTTGCGCTTTGCCAGAGGTGGCGTTCCAGTCGGAGTTCACCTGCGCGGCAGGGATGGTTGGCCTGTTGCTCAAATCGTTGTAATTGCCGGAAGTGGCCACAGGGGCCAAGTTCGGTTTGCCCGTCAAATCATTGTATTCTCCGCTCGTCGCTACAGGAGCAAGATTGGGTTTTCCCGTAAGGTCATCGTAGGCTCCACTGAACAGATTCGGTTTATTGGTCAGACTGTTGTAATCGCCGTCAAAGCCTGCCGGCAGTTTCACAAAGCTGCCGCCCGAGAGGTAGATGGTGTCGTTGCTGATGCTCAGAATTTGCTGTTCGGTGAAGGAGGTGAGATAGCCCGCATCGTTCTGGAAAGCACTCACATTGGTGGGGATATTGGCGGCCTGCTGCACATTGGCCACGGTTACATATCCTGCATCATTGGCGAAGGCACTGACATTGGTGGGAATTGATGGAACAGAATCCATCGTGATGTAGCCGGCATCGTTCTGGAAAGCACTCACATTGGTGGGCACCGCCGCCTGTGTGATGTAACCGGCATCATTCTGGAAGGCGCTCACATTTGCGGGCACAGTCGGGATAGTGGGTTTGTTCAGAATTTGCGCTTTGCCGGAGGTGGCGTTCCAGTCGGCATTCACCTGCTCGGCAGGGATAGTGGGCCTGTTGCTCAAATCGTTGTAATTGCCAGAAGTGGCCACAGGGGCCAAGTTCGGCTTGCCCGTCAAATCATTGTATTCTCCGCTCGTCGCTACAGGAGCAAGATTGGGCTTTCCCGTTATATCGTTATACGAGCCGCTTGTGGCCACAGGAGCGAGGTTCGGTTTACCCGTGAGGTCATTATAATTGCCACTGAACAGATTTGGCTTGTTGGTCAAACTGTTGTAATCGCCGTCAAAGCCGGCGGGCAGTTTCACAAAGCTGCCGCCCGTAAGGTAGATGGTGTCGTTGCTGATGCTCAGAATCTGCTGCTCGACGAAGGAGGTGATATAGCCCGCATCGTTCTGGAAAGCACTCACGTTTGAGGGCACGGTCGGGATGGTTGGCTTGTTAGTTAAATCATTGTAATTACCTGATGTGGCAACTGTGGCAAAATTCGGCTTGTTCATAATTTGCGCTTTGCCAGAGGTGGCGTTCCAGTCGGCGTTCACCTGCTCGGCGGGAATGGCAGGCCTGTTGCTCAAATCGTTGTAATTGCCGGAAGTGGCCACAGGAGCGAGATTCGGTTTATTCATAATCTGCGCTTTGCCGGAGGTGGCGTTCCAGTCGGCGTTCACCTGCTCGGCAGGAATGACGGGCCTGTTGCTCAAATCATTGTAATTTCCAGAAGTGGCTACTGTGGCAAAATTCGGCTTGTTGGTCAGGTCACCATAACTGCCCGATATGGCCACTGGTGCCAGATTAGGACGGTTGCTCAACGAGTTATAATTTCCGTCAAACAATGTCGGTTTGTTCGTCAAATCATTGTAACTGCCACTAAACAAAATCGGTTTGTTGTTCAATGAATTATAGTTTCCATCAAAGAGTGTCGGTTTATTAATCAAGTCACTATAACTGCCACTAATAGCCACCGGTGCCAAATTGGGCCGGTTTCTCAACGAGTTGTAATTTCCATCAAAAAGCGTCGGTTTGTTGGTCAAATCGCTGTAATTGCCGCTTGTCGCCACTGGAGCAAGATTGGGTCTGCCGGACAGATCGCTATATTCACCCGTAGTTGCCACAGGAGCAAGATTAGGTCTGCCGGACAGATCGCTATATTCACCCGTAGTTGCCACAGGAGCAAGATTAGGTTTGCCTGTCAAGTCATTATAGGCTCCACTAAACAGGTTCGGCTTGTTAGTCAAACTGTTATAATCCCCATCAAAGCCGGCGGGCAGTTTCACAAAGCTGCCACCCGTTAGGTAAATCGTGTCATTACTGATGCTCAAGATTTGCGATTCGGTGAAGGTGGGCTTGTTGGTCAGGTCGTTGTAGTCGCCGCTGAATCCGTTGCCAGCTTCTTTTGCATACAACGCATACGGCACGCTCAACAGCTGCTGAACACTCTCAATAGAGTAGTTGATGCCTCCAGCCGGATCAATCTCCGATTTCAGGTAATAGGGTCCGGAAGCCCAATCGATGTTGGCAAAAACGCCCGTCGTGGGCACGCCGCCACCAATCTCCACCGTCATCAAGCCGTTTTCGTTGGTCGTTGCCGCATGGTTTTCCACATACACGGACGCGCCCTGTGCGGAACCCTGCAGGATGGATAATCGCACGCTCACGTTCTGGTTAGCCACAAGAGAGTTTCCGCTGTTGCGCACCACCGCTTGGTAGGTCATCTTCTGCGGCACCTGAGCCATCGCAGCGTATAAGCACATTATCACAAGGGAAAGCAAAAGGAAAAATTTCTTCATATATTTATATTTTATTTATATACAAAAACTTATAAAGAAGAACATTGCTCTGACGATTCGCATACATTCAATTGCAAAGATACAATAAAAGTAACATATTAACAACAAAACGTTCAAAACTCCCCTCCCCTATCTTGAGTATCCATCCTTAAAAATCCCCATAAATGAGGATAATGAGCCAACATGCTATTTGTACTTTTGCGTGTTCGACCACATAGGGAATGAACAAATTACAAACTTATTGACTATCAGTAGAATATATAAATTATTAGTTGTTGTTTTATTATTGTTTTTCAGACGGGGGCGGAGTTTTTTCCGTCCCTGTTGTTCAAAAAAGAGAAATCATGTCACACCATCACCACGAACACGAGCAACATCATCATCACCATCACGACCACCATTCGCTCCCTTCCGAGTTGAACACAGCCTTTAAAATCGGCATCATACTCAACGTGGCCTATGTGCTGGTGGAAGCAATCTTCGGGCTGATATTCAACTCGATGGGATTAGTTTCCGATGCCGCCCACAATCTCAGCGACGTGGTCAGTTTGGCCTTGGCCATGATGGCCTTCCGGCTGTCAGGGGTTGCCTCCAGCCCCAAATACACCTATGGTTTCAAAAAGAGCACCATTCTCATATCGCTGCTCAACGCGTTGATTCTGTGTGGGGCTGTACTATTTATTATAATAGAAAGCATTCAAAAGCTGATTCACCCGCAACCCATTGAAGGGGGTATCATTTCCCTTGTAGCGGCAGTCGGGGTGCTCGTCAACGGGTTCACTGCCTACCTGTTTTTGAAGGACCGGAAAAAAGACTTGAATGTCAAGGGGGCCTTCCTGCACATGGTGGCCGACACGCTGGTATCCGTGGGAGTCATCCTCTCCGGCATCGTCATCCATTTCACCGGATGGTACGTGATTGACGCCATCATCGGATTGGCAGTGGCAGCCATCATCATTGTCGCCACTTGGGACCTGCTCAAAGACAGCATCCGTCTGGCCTTGGACGGTGTTCCCGAACAGATTCATTATGAAGAAATTGCAGAAATCTTTGAACATACTGACGGCGTGGTCGGGATGCACCATCTGCACATTTGGGCCATCGGCACCACGGAGAACGCCCTCACCGCTCATGTTGTGATGGAAGACCTGCAGAACATGGAACAGGTGAAACAGGTGTTGAAATCAAAACTAAAAGGAAAAGGAATCGGCCATGTCACCTTGGAGTTTGAAACCAGCGATTGCGGATGTTCCGGCCTGTGCGAAGGGGCTGACGTGCAAAAAGGCAGTTAGAACCGTTGCAGCACGTCCATGTCATAGGAGTCAATCGTGAACACATTGCGACTGTCGGCACGGACCACCATCAACTTTTTCTCATGGGCATAGATGTCCGCATCCAACTCATAGTTTATGGCAGCGATGGCTACCACCACCTCCTTATCGTGGTACTCGGGATACAAAAGCCTGAACTTTTCCATCTGCTTCAACACATGGTCAACGTCTTTCCGGTCGCAACTTGCCTTCACCTCAATCACCACGGCGGTGGTATCGCCGGTGAGCAACACGTCAACCTCCATTTCCGCATTCAGACTTTTGTTCTTATGATGGAGATTCTTGGCCTTGTTATACACGTCAAAGCCCGCTTTCTGGAACATTTCCATTGCTGCGGAACTCATCAAGCCCTCAATTATATGCCCTGTAGTGGAGGAGAATCGCCGTGACATCTCCTGTATTTTCATGTCGGTCACTTTCATTTGTTCATTTAAAGCCTCATTTCGTTCCATCCACTCGCGTCTCATCTGATTTACCTCCTCGTAAAACTTTTTTTCCTCCTCCTGTCGCTCGCGTTTATACTTCTTGTCCAACTCTCGTTGTTTGCGCTTAAATCTTTTGTCTGACTCTTGTTGTTTGCGTTTAAATCTTTTATCTGACTCCTCACGCTCACGCTTGAATTTCTCCTCCGCTTCCTGACGTTCACGCTTTTCCCTTTCGTAGGCCTCCTGACGTTCACGCTTATCCCTTTCGTAGGCTTCCTGACGTTCGCGTTTATCCTTTTCGTAAGCTTCCTGACGTTCACGTTTATCCTTTTCGTAGGCTTCCTGGCGTTCGCGTTTGTGTACTGTTGACCACTCTCTTAAAAAACGCTGATTCTCACGAAGCATATCCCAGACATCTTGATGATCAGACTGTTTCTTTTCACAAGTCTGTTTCAATTCCAAGAAGTCCTTTCGTTGCTCTTCTCGAAGTTTTTTAGTCAACTGATTGGTTTCCTCGGTCATATTCGTGTTGTGCTGCAATAATTGATTTAAAGCGCCCCACTCCGATGCTGCGTTTTGCATTTTTCCTTCCATAACTTCCTCCTCTAATCATTTTTCACAGCGGCAAAAATACATTTTTTCTTTACAATCAGTTTGTATTTAAAAAATATTTTAATAAAAAGTTTTTAACATCAATTATTAAAAACACATTTATCACGCAAAAGGAACATCAGCAGTCCACGTAATGTCAAAAAAACAATAAAGGCCAACCACAAACCATGATTGTTCCATACCGGATGCAACAAAAAATAAAGCGCAAAGAACACTGCAGTGGCCACGAACATAGTGTCGCGCATGGCTTTTGAGGCTGTGGCCCCGATATAGATGCCATCAAAAATAAACGCCGCAAAACCCGTAAAGGGCACCAGCACAATCCAGAGCATATACTGCATCGCCGTGTCCACTACATCCTTGTCGTTGGTGAGAATGGAGAGCAGTCCGCGTCCGAACAACGCATACAAAAGGGTGAACACCGCGGCCAACCCGAGGCCCCATAAAAGCAGGCGGCGCACCACATCCCGCAGGGCAACGCCGTCACGTGCACCCACATAACGTCCCGTCAACGACTCTCCGGCGTATGCAAATCCGTCCATGATATAGGAGAGCAACATGAACAGCTGCATCAGCAACGTGTTGGCCGCCAGAATCTCATCTCCCATTGCAGCAGAAATGTACGGGATGAACGAGAACACCGCCAGCAGACAAAGCGAACGCAGGAAGATGTCGGTGTTGATTTTGAAAAAACGGACCATTTCTACCATCTTCAGGCTTTCGCGCAGATTAATTTCATGACGCATATCACCATAACGGTACAGCCAGATGGCCACTGCCATGGCGAAACCGCTGTATTGGGCAACGACCGTACCCCAGGCCACACCGGCGATGCCAGCATGAAACACGAACACAAACAAAAGGCTGCACAGGATGTTCACTATGTTGAGCAAAATGGCTATCCACATGGGAGCCTTGGCGTTTTGCATTCCGATAAACCAACCTTTCAAGGCGTACAGGCCGAGGTTGGCGGGTGCTGCCCAAATGCGGATGAAGAAATAGGTGAGCATCAAATCTATAGTCTGCGGCGTGCTTTGTATGAACCGTTTGCAAAGCAGCGCAATAGGATACTGCAACGCAATGATCAACACTGCCGCCGCCCCTGCGATGGTCATGCCACGCACTAACACATGGAGGCACTCGGCCCTGTCGCCCGCGCCGTATGCCTGCGCCGCAAGCCCGCTCGTGCCCATACGCAGGAAACCAAAGTTCCAATAAATCAGATTGAAGACCATCGTGGCAAGCGCGATGGCCGCAATGTAGCTGGCCTGACCGATATGCCCCACGATGGCAACATCCACCATGCCCAACAAAGGCACCGTGATGTTAGCCACGATGCTCGGGACTGCCAGACGCAAAATCTCCTTATTTCCCACTTTTCACCTTCTCAATGATTTCCTCCTGTTTGGCAGCGGGCATCGGTTGGTATTGGTAAAACTCCATGGAATAGTTCGCCCGTCCGGAAGTGATGTTTCGGAGGGCCGTGGCATAGCCGAACATCTCCATCAGCGGGATAAAACCGTCCAGTTTCTGAGATCCCTTACGGAAACGGCGCATATTCTCGATGCGCCCGCGCCGTTTGTTGAGGTCACGGGTCACATTCCCGATGTAGTCGTCCGGGGTGTTAACCTCGATTTTCATCACCGGCTCCATGATGATGGGGTTGGCTTTGCGGAACGCCTGCTTGAAACACTGCGCGGCACAAAGTTGGAAGGCCATGTCGCTGGAATCCACCGGATGGTAGCTTCCATCCACCAGCACACAGCGCACATCCACCACGGGATATTCGGCTACGGGGCTCTTCTCCATCGCCTTGCGCAGACCCTTCTCCACCGACGGGATGAACTCCTTGGGAATCACGCCACCCTTGGTAACGTCCACAAACTCAAATCCTTTACCGGGATTTGGCTCGAAGCGGATGACTGTATTGGCGAACTGGCCCTTGCCTCCGCTCTGTTTCACATGCTTGTAGGCCTGTTCCACCGCCGTGGTCAGCGTTTCGCGGAACGAAACAGATGGCTCGCCCACCGAAATCGGCACCTTGAACTCATCGCGGATGCGTTCCACAAGGATTTCCAAATGCAGTTCACCCATGCCTGCGATGATGGTCTCTTCAGTCTCCTCATCAAAATGAGAATGGAAGGACGGGTCTTCATTGCAGAGTTTGGCCAAGGTCTCGCCCAGTTTGTCGCGGCTCTTCTTGTCTTCCAGAATCACCTTCATCTCAATGACCGCCGGCGGAACGGAAATGGACTCCAAAAGGACGGGTTGTTTGTCGTCGCAGAGGGTCTCGCCCGTGCGGGTGAACTTCATGCCCACCAGGGCCACAATCTCGCCCGTGCCGGCTTCCGTAATCTCCTCACGTTCTTTGGCCTTGATGCGAAAAATGCGCCCTACTCTCTCGTATTTACCTCTGTTGGTGTTATATACACTCATACCACTCGTCAGTTTACCGCTGAAAATACGGATAAACGTCTGCTGTCCAACATAAGGGTCGTTGATAAGCTTGAAAGCAAGGGCGGAGAATGCCTCATTATTGGAGGGATTTCGCTGTATGATTTTCTCCTCGTCGTTGGGGTCGTGAGCCATCACGCCGCCCAAGTCCGTGGGCGACGGCAGATAGTCCACAATGGCATCTAACAGCAGCTGAATGCCCTTGTTCCGGTATGCGGCGCCGCACAACACCGGCGTAACCAGCAACTTGATCGTCGCCTCGCGGATGGCCTTTTTGAGGAGCGGTTCCTCAATTTCAGCATCCTCCAGATAGAGCATGGCTATGTCATCGTTGTAATCCGCCAATACTTCAATCATGTGGCGGCGCGCTTCCGTGGCGGCAGGCATCAGTTCGGACGGTATCTCCGACACGATGCGCTGTTTGTCCTGGAAAGTGATGGCCTTCATGGCAACAAGATCCACCATGCCGAGGAAGTCGTTCTCGGCACCAATGGGCATCTGGATAGGCATCGCATTGGCTCCCAAAAACTTGTTCATCTGGGATACCACCTCCGCGAAGTCCGCGCCGGTGCGGTCCATTTTATTGACGAAAGCGATACGGGGCACGCGGTATTTCTCCGATTGGTTCCACACCGTTTCGCTTTGGGGTTCCACGCCACCCACGGCGCAGAACACAGCAACCATGCCGTCAATCACGCGCAGCGAGCGCTCCACCTCGATGGTGAAATCCACATGGCCCGGCGTGTCTATCAGGTTGATCTGATGGTCATTCCATTGAGCTGTAATGGCGGCGGACGCAATGGTGATGCCGCGCTCCTGCTCCTGCTTCATAAAATCCATCGTAGCCTGGCCGTCGTGGGTCTCCCCCACCTTCCGGTTCACCCCAGTGAAAAAAAGGATACGTTCAGACACAGTAGTCTTACCGGCATCAATATGTGCGGCGATGCCGATGTTCCGCAGTTTTGATATTTGCATGAAAAGATTATGTTAGTTATTTACGGGTCCAGCGACAATTCACATACTGGTACACCGGCTCATTGGTGGTTTTCTTATAGACGACAACAGCGGCATAGCAATTCTCCGGCGTATATTTGCTCTTCATGTCAAAGGAGAAGGTATGCGTGAACTCCGCATTCTGATCGCCGTTGGAGAAGAGCTGCTCGCCGAAATAGTCATCGCCGGATGAGGCCTCGCGCACCACGAAGTTATGCACCGGGTCGGATTCCGAACTGCCATTCTGGGTATAATGCAGACCGTCTTCCATCAGATAGGCCACAATATAGAAATCATGGATATTGATGATGCTCTCGTAGTTGCGGGTCTTCACATAAACCAGCATCTTGCCGTCCTTAATCTCATGCGACACGTCAAGTCCCATATAGCAATATGTTCCCAAGAGGTTCTGGCAATACCGCGGGGCCTGCGACTGCACATTCTGGGTGCTGTTGCCGACGAAGAAGCTGGGGGTACCGGCACCCTGGCCGCGGTCTGATTTGAACGAATTCCACAATCCGGCGGACACTGCCTGCGGGTCGCCGGAAGCTTTGATCGCCAATCCGACACAATCACCACCTTCTATACAGCTATTCATGGTAGGCACACCCCATTGGCCGCAATACTGGCACCAACTGGCCGTATAGTTGAACACCAACGCCCAAGTCTTCTGCTGCGGGTTCAGGTTGTCATACGGAGTGGGTTCCGGTACTGGTTCGGGTTCGGGTTCCGGTTCGGGTTTGCAAGCGACGATCACGACCGCCAACATCATAAAGAAGAAGAGTTTCTTTTTCATAATATTCTGTATTTTAAAAATGTTAACAAAACAAGCTATTAATAATTTTCAGCATTCACTTCAAAGAAAGACTGGGGATGGGCGCAGGTAGGGCAGACATCCGGTGCGCTGGTACCCACCACAATATGGCCGCAATTGCGGCATTCCCACACTTTGACTTCGCTCTTGGCGAACACCTGGGCGGTCTCCACGTTGTGCAGCAGGGCACGATAGCGCTCCTCGTGATGTTTCTCGATGGCGGCCACCATGCGGAATTTCGCCGCCAACTCGGGGAATCCCTCTTTTTCTGCCGTCTGGGCAAAGCCCTCGTACATGTCCGTCCACTCATAGTTCTCACCGTCAGCGGCGGCTGCCAGATTCTCGGCTGTGCTGCCGATGCCGTTCAGCTCCTTGAACCAGAGTTTTGCATGTTCTTTCTCATTGTCAGCGGTTTTGAGGAACAGGGCGGCAATCTGCTCGTAACCTTCCTTCTTGGCCTTGGATGCAAAATAGGTGTATTTGTTGCGGGCCTGCGACTCACCGGCAAAGGCCGCCTCAAGGTTCTTTTCCGTCTGCGTGCCGGCATACGGATTGGACTTGGCAGGAGCCTCGGCGGCAGTCTCTTCTATCAGCTCAAGGTCATCGATTCCCACGCCACAAACGGGACATACAGGTTCTTCATTGTCGGCGATTTCAAAAATAACGCCGCAGACGTTGCATTTGTACTTTTTCATGTTGTTTGTTTTTTGTTGTTTTTCTTATTAATAATGCGTAAAAACCATAAAACAGCATTCTTGATAAAACACCATCATACGGAATGGCAAAGATACATTTTTTTCATAAAACCCGTCTTAAAATTTTAGAATAAAACTGTATTTTTGCATACTTTTTGAAATCGTACGCGTTAATGGCCATAACAAGCCGTATTTGTCCATAAATACTTATTAGGAAAAAATCATGATACAACAGACCACAGACACTTTCGGAACGTTTTTCACGCTGACAGACTGGGGCGACACACACGGTGACGCCATGGAGGGGCGCGTGGAGGGGTGTCCAGCCGGCATATATCTGGATCCGGACTTCATCCAGGACGAACTGAACCGCCGTGCCCCCAGCACAGGAACCTTGTCCACCCGCCGGTGCGAACCCGACACCGTCACGTTCCTATCCGGTGTGGACGAGCACCGGCGGACCACTGGCGAGCACATCCTGTTTCGGATCCCGAACCGGGATGTGCGTATCAATGAGGAGAACCGGCATGTAATCCGTCCTTCGCACGCATCCTTCACCTACTTCAAGAAGTACGGCCACATGGACAACGAGTTGTGCGGGCGGGCATCCGCGCGGCAGACCGTCTGCCGCGTGGTCGCTGGCGCCATCGCCAAACTGATCCTGAAGCCCCACGGCATCACCTTCAGCAGTGAAGTTTTGCGTACCGGCACGCCCGCGCGCGATGGCGACAGCATGGGGGCGGTGGTGCGCGGGCGCATCCGCCACCTGCCCGCCGGATTGGGCGAACCCGTCTATAACAAATTCTCCGCCCAGCTGGCCTTCGCCATGATGTCCATCAATGCCGCCAAAGGCTTCGAGATCGGCGAAGGATTCCACGCCGCCGAGATGTGCGGTAGCGAATACAACGACCTCCAGAATCCGGACTTCAGCTTCCGCACCAACCATGACGGTGGCGTGCAGGCCGGCATCACCAACGGACAGGACGTGTGGTTCTCCGTGGCCTTCAAGCCCATCCCGTCGGTGCGCTTCGATCAGCCAAGCATTGATTTCGAGGGGAATCCTGCCATCCTCAAAGGCTCCGACCGAAACGACCTGTGCGTGGTGCCACGAGTGCTGCCCGTGGTGGAAGCCATGGCCGCCCTGGTGGTCACGGATTTCATGCTCGCAAATCACCATATCAACCAACCATAAATTCATAAACTCACAAAGCCTACCTCACGCTGCAGCATTCACTTCTTCCTTTCCTCTTTTCTCCTCTCATATCATTTTTTTAAGTATTTTTGCGGCTGCAATTCAAAAATCAGCATTTTACAGACAATCAGCACATTTATGCGATACAAATCCGATCTCTCCCATCCCATTTACGACATCGTGGCGCAAGCCGCCGACGAGATCGGCGTGGTGGCCTACGTGGTGGGCGGAGTGGTGCGCGACCTCATCATGAGGCGACGCAACACGGACATTGACATCGTGACGGTGGGCAGCGGCATCCGGCTGGCACAGCAGACCGCCGCCCTCATCTCCCCCAACCTGCACGTCAACATGTATAAAAACTTCGGCACCGCGCAGTTCCATTATGAAGGCTGCGACATCGAGTTCGTGGGGGCGCGGCGCGAATCGTACCGTCAGGACTCGCGGAAGCCCATCGTGGAAGACGGCACCATCGAGGACGACCAACTGCGCCGCGACTTCACCATCAACGCCATGGCCATCGCCCTGAACGGGGAGAACGCCTACGAGCTGATTGACCCCTTCAACGGGCTTCAAGACATTGCAGACAAGATCATCCGCACCCCCTGCGACCCCGACAAGACCTTTTCGGACGACCCGCTGAGGATGATGCGCGCCATACGCTTCGCCACCCAGCTCAACTTCAACATACATCCCGAAACTTTCGAGGCCATCAAGCGCAACGCTTATCGTCTCGAAATCATCTCCAACGAACGCATCATCGAGGAATTCAACAAGATACTGCACTGCCTGCGCCCCTCCAGGGGCATCCGGATGCTGGACGAGAGCGGACTGCTGGAACGTTTCCTTCCGGAAGTCGAACACCTGAAAGGCGTGGAGACCATCAATGGCAAAGGACACAAAGACAACTACCTGCACACCATGGAAGTGGTGGACAACATCGCCATGTCCTCCACCAACCTGTGGTTAGTGTGGGCAGCCCTGCTCCACGACATTGCCAAGCCTGTCACCAAACGCTTTGATCCTAAAGTGGGCTGGACATTCCACGGTCATGATGCCGTGGGCGGCAAGATGGTGGGCCAGATTTTCCACCGTCTGCACATGCCGGCCAACGAGAAAATGAAATACGTGCAGAAGTTAGTGTCGCTGCACCTGCGGCCTATCGCCATCGTGGAGGACACCGTCACCGACTCGGCTGTCCGGAGGCTGCTCTTCGAGGCCGGCGAGGACATCGACGACCTGATGATGCTGTGCGAGGCGGACATCACCTCCAAGAACTCCGCCAAGATCAAACGCTGCCTGAGCAACTTCGAACATGTGCGGCAAAAGCTCAAGGAGATTGAAGAAAAAGACCAGCAGCGCAACTGGCGTCCGCCCATCGACGGGCAGGACATCATGCAGGCGTTCGGGCTGCATCCGTGCCGCGAAATCGGCATCATCAAAGAAGGGGTATGCAACGCCATCCTCGACTGCGAGATCGAGAACACCCGCGAGGCCGCTCTTCAACGAATGCTGGAAGAGGGAGCCAAAATCGGGCTCACCCCTGTAGAAACCCATCAAGACGAATAACCGATGAAGAAAACAGTTTTATATTTCCTGATTGTCGGCATTCTGTTTGCCGTGGCCGGCTGCCACAAGAAGCAGGTTCAGGAGAAACCCGCCGACCTGATTCCGCGAAAGGTCATCGTCAACGTGATTGCCGAGAGTTACATCATCGAAAGCTACATCCAAGTGCTCACGGACACCTTCGAACGCTGCTACATTCCTCCGTTCCTATACAAGGAGATGTTCAACCGCTACGGCATCACCCGTCCGCAGTTCATCAGCTCCATCAATTACTATCTCGGAGACGAGGACCAGGCCGAGAAGCTGCTCACGGAAGCGGAGGCCATTGTCGTCGCCAGGCACAAGGAGTATGAGAAAGCCGACAGCGCCGCCTTCGCCGATGCCGTCCAGGCAGCTGCTGCAGAAAAACGAGACCTTCCATAATAATTTCAGAAAAACGGCGTTTCTCAAGAGTTATTAACTAAAACGAAACGCGAATGAATGTAAGAATCCTCTGGGCCGACGACGAGATCGACCTTCTCAAACCCCACATCCTTTTCCTGCAATCCAAAGGTTACGAAGTGCTTCCCGCCCTGAGCGGCACCGAAGCATTGGAAATCCTCAAGAAAGAATTTGTCAACATCATATTTTTAGATGAGAATATGCCCGGCCTGAGCGGTCTGGAAACATTGCAACGGCTGAAAAAACTGTACCCGCACATCCCCATCGTGATGATCACCAAGAGCGAGGAAGAGCACATCATGGAGGATGCCATCGGCTCCAACATCGCCGACTACCTCATCAAACCGGTGAATCCGAACCAGATTCTGCTGTGTCTGAAAAAGAACATAGACAACAAGAAGATCGTGAGTGCGAAGGTGACGGTGGATTACCAGCAGGCTTTCCGCGACCTTTCCATGCGCATCTCCGACCGGCTTTCCATCCAGGAATGGGAGGAACTGTACAAAGAGCTTGTCAACTGGGAACTTCAGATCGAGAAGATCGAGGACAGCAGCATCGCTGACATGCTGGCCGCGCAGAAGGAGGAGGCCAACATCCAATTCTCCAAGTTCGTGCAGCGCAACTATTTGGACTGGGTTAACGGACGAGGCACGGACAAGCCCCTCCAGTCGCACACGGTGCTGCGCAGCAAGCTGTTCCCATATATCAACGAAAACAAATCCTGCTTTCTGTTCGTCATCGACAACCTGCGTTACGACCAGTGGCGCAGCATCTACCCTCTCCTGCACGACTACTATTACATCGATGAGGAGAACATTTGCCACAGCATCCTGCCCACCGCCACCCACTACGCACGCAACGCGCTTTTCTCCGGTCTGATGCCTTCTGTCATCGCCAAGAAGTACCCGCAATTCTGGTTGAACGAAGGCGACAGCGGCAGCAAGAACCAGTATGAGGAGCAGCTGTTGGGCGAATATCTGAAGCGCTACGGCAAGAACATCAAATATTCCTACACAAAAATCCTCAATGCGGATTTCGGGCGCAAGGTCTTCGACAATTTCAACCAGATGCTACATAACCCACTGAACGTCATCGTGTTCAACTTTGTGGACATGTTGTCGCACGCGGGCACGGACGTGGGAGTGGTGCGTGAGCTGGCAGAAGATGAGAAGTCGTACCGCAGCGTGACGGCCTCTTGGTTCGAGAACTCCATCCTGCTGGAAATGCTGAAGTACCTCTCCGAACGCAAAATCCCCGTTTTCATTACCACCGACCACGGGACCATCAAGGTGGACCGTCCCATCAAGATGGTGGGCGAACGCGACGTGAACACAAACCTCCGATACAAGGTGGGACGCAGCAACATGAATTATCCCGAAAAGGAGGTTTTTGAAATCAAGAATCCAGACGAGGCTTTTCTGCCCAAGGAGAGCATGACACAGCGGTTTATCTTCGCCTCCAAAACTGACTTTTTCGCTTACCAAAACAATTTCAATCAATATGTTAACCTATACAAAAACACCTTCCAGCACGGAGGTATTTCCATGGAAGAGATGCTTATTCCATTTGTAAAACTACAGCCGAAATAATTATCTTTTTCGGATACATTTTTTTGTCCTTGCAAATATTAAAAATATTTCATATTTTTGCGCTGTTCTAATTTGACGCGCATGAGGTATTCATTTCTTTTTTGCATATTACTTTTTTACTGTTTGGCGGGCTTAGCACAAACCCCCATCAACATGGGCAGTGGCACCAACTCGCAAACAGGCTGCAATTTCCTGATTTACGATGATGGTGGCAATAACGGCAACTACTCCAACAACCGAAACGATGTGCTCACGTTGTATTCCAACAACACAGCCGCCTCAAGCGTGCAAATCAGTGTGGATCTGTCTTCCTTTAACGTTCATCCGTCCGACACACTCTACGTGTATGACGGGAACAGCACCAGCGCCCCGCTGCTGGGCAAGCTGAACGACTCCTTAGTGGCCTCCAACACGTCTGCAAGCATGGTCTTCACGGCCAGCATCACCAACACATCAGGAGCCCTCACCTTGCAGTTCAAGACCAACGGTTCCCAGGTCGGCACCGGCTTCATCATCACCAGCACCTGCACGGCCCCGTGCCAGCGCGTGTCTGTTGAGATTGACCCACAGCACTCTACCCATAACATCACTTTGGAGCCCGACGGGTTCTACTACATGAACGTCTGTTCCTTCGACACGGTCCATTTGGTCGTCAAGGGCAACTATCCCGACAACGGGTTCAGCTACAACCAGTCCGATGCCACCACCCGTTTTTCCTGGAATCTCGGGTTGGATATGTTCGACAGTGTGGGACTGCACACCGTTGACTACCAATTCGCCTCGGGGCGCGGTTACGATGTTTCCATCAGCGCCACCGACGTGGCAGGATGCACTTCCATAAACCCGCTCATGTTCCGTGTGCGCACATCCCGTTCGCCCATCATCCACATCAAGGATATCGGCCCGGTATGTACGGAAGACGAAATGGATGTCACATTCGGATACCAGGCCTTTTCCACGGTCCAGATGGACGTTGTGGAAAGCCAACAGGAGGCGGTGCTGCGCGTGCAGGACACCATCTTCCTTCCCGATGGTGTGAACTGCGGTTCCGGTTGCGCCTATCAGTCGCCCGTGACGTTCAACGCCTTCTCGCCCACGGACTCCATCCGCAGTGCCGACGACATCCTGTATTTGCGGGTGAAGATGGAGCACTCCTACGTAGGCGACCTCTACATCGGTCTTACCTGTCCCACGGGCAAGACTGTCAAGATCATGAACAAATACGGCAGTTCCGGGTCCGCCTCGTGTGCGGGAACCATCCCGTTGCCCTGGGGCTGGCTGCAGACCAGCGGCGTGAAAGCCGACGCCCACTTCGGTGTCATCGGCTTCGCCAACAACAGCGGTTACAAATGTGACTCCGAGAAGAATCCCATCGGAAGCACGTGGAACTACTGCTGGTCGAACAACACAAACCCCGCCTACGGATACAGTTATGCCCGAGGGCTGGGGCACGTCTATGAGTCCGTCAACATGCACAACGGCATCATCGACTCCACCAACACCCTCAACATGAGCCAAGTTTACCATCCCGACGAATCCTTCTCAAAGCTCATCGGATGTCCACTGAACGGCACATGGGCTATCACGGTCATTGACGGATGGAGCGGCGACAACGGCTACATCACCGAATGGGAGCTGGCCCTTGACTCCACCCTGCTTCCGGAAACGTGGGAATACGTGGTCAACACAGACTCCACGTTCGTCACCGGTCCCGGAGCCAACCGCCATCACATTCTGTTCCCTGTCTCCGGCCAACAGCCCTACACATTCAATGCCGTGGACGAATACGGATGTCTGTACGATACCACCGTCACGGTGATGGTGGCCCAAAGCCCGAAACCGCATTTAGGGGATGACATATTCCTGTGCGAGGGCGAAATCGCCATTCTTACAGCCGATTCTGTTCCACCCGGAGCCTCCTTCCACTGGAACACCGGTGCCAAAACCCAAAGCATCCAAGCCGTTTCCCAAGGCGAATACTCCGTCACAGCCAACACGTTCAACTCGGATTTCAACATCGTATGCCACGGCAAGGACACCATTCAAGTGACCTCTGTACCCATGCCCGAAATCGATTACGAGGTCTCCGACTCCTCCGGATGCGCCCCTTTGGTTGTACGTGTCACCAACCACTCCATTCCGGAGAACAGCACTTGCAAATGGATCATCTATGACGGGAACGGGCTGATGGTGCAAACATCCACACTGCGGGAGCCCACCTTCAGTCTGGAGAACAGCGGGAAATACTCTCTTGCCCTTACCATCACCACCCCCTACGGATGCCAAGACTCTCTATATCGTTGGGAATATTTCAACGTGGATGACCAGCCTATCGCCGAGTTCATGGCCGACCCCGACATCTCCATGATGAGTGAGAACAACGGTGAGGTGAATTTCATAAACTACGCAGACCCATACATGTTTGTCGGTTCGCATTTTCAATGGGATTTCGGTGACGGAGAAACCGACACCTCCAATTTCAGCAATGCCACACACACCTACACACAATGGGGCGACTACAACGTAACCCTGTCCATCACCACACCATCGGGGTGTTCCAGTGAAATCACCCACATTGTGACCGTGGAGCAGGGCCTCAAGTTCCCCAACATCATCACCCCCAACGGGGACCAGATCAACGATGTGTTTGCTATTGAGAACCTCAACACCAATATCAACCCGGAGGATCCTGACGAATATCGGACCAACAAGCTCGTCATCTTCGACCGCTGGGGAAACATCGTCTATAACGCAAAGAACTACGACACTTTCGCCCGCGACGGACAAATAGATATCGGGACACAATACTTCGATGGAGCCAACCTGTCCGACGGCGTTTATTACTACCATTTTTATTATAAAGGTAAGGCGAAAACCATTCATTTCCACGGGTCACTGACCATTTTGAGATAACACCCATGTACCGACTACGGATACTTGTTCTATACGGCATCCTGTTGCTGGGATTATCTGCATGTCGCGACTATCGACATGAGGACAAGGCCTCACAGCACAAAAACCGTATTCCCCAGACTTCCCAAACCTTGGAGGTGGACGACCATGACTCGTTCGACTTCAACAAGTTGGACACCATCCATTATTACCATGGAGAAATAGAGGACAGCACATACTATTTCAAAATTGACAAGATAAGCCCCAACGGCATTTCAGGTCGCTATTACCGTATTAGCACCACCGAATGGCTTACATCGAAACCTTTTTCCATCCTTCTTAAAAAAAGAAAATACATCTTCTCCTCCAATGGGAAGGAGATTCCGTTCAAATTCAAGATTTCCATCGGCGAATCCAACATTTTCGGGACCTTCACTCCTTCGGCAAACCCTATCAACAAACTGGACTTCGCCTTCGAGCAGTATGTGGAGCCTCCCTTCAAGGAATATTCCACCAAACGATACCAGGAGGAAACAATTTCTATAGAAAAAAACGAGAATGTTGTTTACGGGCAGGCACGCGGCTTTTGGAGTTCCTACCCCGTCAAAGATGATAAATATCTGAAAATATTCGTGAAAGGCATTGGACAAACCGCTTCAAAAAAGAATCTTGACCTGGCCCTGGACCTATATCTGCCCGACAAGGACACCATCCGCAAGAGACCCCTTCTCATACTCATGCACGGCGGTTCCTTCTATTTTGGGGACAAAGGGGCGGAAACCATGACGACATGGTGCGAGCATTTTGCAAAATTGGGTTATGTGACCGCTTCCGTCAACTACCGAATGGGATTCCGATTGTCAAAAGCATCCATCCTGCAATGCGGCTATGAGGCCATCCAGGATGCTCACGCCGCCATACGATTCCTGGCCGCACATGCCGACGAATACGGCATCGATCCTGACAACATTTTCATCGGAGGCACCAGTGCCGGAGCCATCACAGCCCTGGCCGCCACTTTCATGCGCAACAACACGCGACCTCCCTTTGTGTTTGACCAGAAATTAGACAGCAAATGCGGCAACCTTGAGGCCTCCGGCAACAACCTCCACCCCTCCTTTCAAATCCGGGCTGTGGCCAATATGTGGGGGGCCATCTATGACCTTGACGAGCTGAACGGGCATCACATACCTGTCATCTCCTTCCACGGGACCGATGACAACGTCGTACCTTACGACCAAGGTGTCCCGTTCTCCAGCATCTCCAACATCGGAGAAAAGCTCTTCGATAAAATGTACGGTTCAAAGTCCATCCACAAACGACTGGATTCCCTGAAAATCCGAAACGAGTTCCACCCAATCCAGGGGGCCGGGCACTCGCCGTACCAGGACAAGCAGGGGCATCCCAACAGCTGGTATTATTTCATCCAAAACAAGATGCAGGATTTCTTCTATAAGGAGATCACCCGTATTGCCAACATCACGTCAGTAGCCAAGACGCCCGGTTCCTACCAACTCAAGCAAGCGGACATACAGGTCCTCCAATGGCGGGTGGAAGGCGGATTCATCACCTCAACAGAGAACAACTGCGTAACCGTCTTATGGCGCAAGGATGCATCCAAACGCAAAATCATTGCCTCCGGCACACGCACCAACGGCACCGCCTTCAAGTGCGAAAAGAACATCCGGTAGAAGCAATCACTCTCGAGGGAGCAGCCGGTGCAAAGATGAAAGAGCTTTCCAGTATTCGATTTTAGCGTCAATCAGCTCATCCTGAGCCTGACGGTACAAGGTTTGCGCTTCGAGCAGCTCCGACACGGGCACCATCCCTGCCTGGAAATTCACCCTATATGTCTGCCGGTTCACCTCGGCATATTGTATCGCCGTCCGCTTCAATTGCACCTGCTCTTCCGCCTCAATCACTTTGTTCACTGCCTGTTGGGTTTCCAACGTCATTTTCTGCATCAGATCCTCCCGCTGATTTTCTGCCATCTGAACAGAAATCTGCTGCTGACGCAACTTATGCGATGTCTCCCACCAATCGGTGATGGGCACCTGCAACGTGGCGAATGCCAATCCATTGGTCGAGAAGCGGTCGAATACTGGGTTTCCGTATGAGGCACCCACACCAGCCATCAAATGCGGCAGATTTTCACCCAAGGCCATCTTCTTTTTAAGTTGTTCCGCCCGGACATTCAAATCCAGCAGTTCCGCTTCCCGGCGACTCTGCACCGCCGTCTGCACATTCACATCTTCGAAGCCATTTGCCGGCACTTCCAACACAGAATCCACCAACGACAATGTTTCCGAAAAGGGGATTCCCAGCTGCTGGCACAAAGCCATCTTCGCCAACCGCATCCCATTCGTCAGACGCACTCGATTCGAGGCCAGCTCATTCTGTTTCAACATCACCTTCAATTGATCGTTGCGGGTCACCAGACCGGCTTCCAACGCCGCGTTCACATCACGCGAAAGAGTGTCTATAAAAGTCATGGCCTGATTAAGTGTTTTTTCTTTTTCCTGCAAAGACAAAACCTGCCAATAGTAGGATTCCACCTGCGTTAGCAGTTCGTCACGGGAAAGTTCGCGTTGCAGTTCAGCCGCCCGCACCCCCACTTGGGCCAGGCGGTTGCCGTTCACAATCTGGCCGCCCATGAAGATAGGCTGCACGGCCATAGCCCCCACACTCATGCCCTTTTCGCAAAACGAAATCGAGTTGGGCAAGCCCATTGCCGCCCCGTATTCAAAATAGAGGTTATGCAGCCACTGTCGTGCCGCCGCATTATCAATATCATCAATCGTAAATTCCAACAAGGGTTTCAGCGCATAATAACCTCCGGCAAAACCCTTCACATTGGGGAAATATTTCGTGAAAGCCTGTCTCTTCACCTCGCGTGCCGCCTCCACCTGCAAATCGGCATTCCGGACCGTGACATTATTCCGCAGTGCCAAGGCCTTGCAGCTGTCCAAGGTCAGATGCTGAGACATCGCAGGCCACATTAGAGCCATAAGAAAAAGCATACCTATTGTTTTTTTCACCATAGCATCTCTTACCATATTATTATAATAGAGGGAAAACAGTCTCATTTCTTATCATTTCTTATCATTTTTAAAAATCTGCCAATAAGCTACCGGCAACACTGTAACCACCAAGGGGAGAGAAAAGATGGTGCCAAAGCAGATAACAACACCCATGGGCATCCAAAGGGAGGTGTGAGCCACAATCATCGGGACGACACCGAGTGCCGTGGTGGCAGAAGTCAGGAATATCGGGCGCATTCTCCTCTTCCCAGCCTCAAAGCCGGCCTGTTCCGACGTCAGATGCTGGCTCTTGCGCAGGCTCTCCGCATATTCGAACATGATAATGGCATTACGGACAATGATGCCAATCAGACTCACCACGCCAAGAACGGCCGTAATGCTGAAGTCAAGCTGGAACAACCACAAGCCCAAACAGGCTCCGAAAACGCATATAAGGCTGGCGGACAGCGTCAGGAAGACGATGTCCAACTTGCCGAAATGATACAACAGGAACAGGAACAGCACCAAAACGGCCGCGATGAAACTCAACGCGATTTGTGGAATCACCTGCCCATTCACATCCGTCAAACCGCCGTAAGAGACAGACAAACTGTCAGAGTGGGTGAAGGCAGGGTGCTCGCGGATATAGCGGTCGATTTTGTCCATCACCTCGGGCTGGCTGCATCCGTACTTCAAGTCAGCGCCCACCGTCACGGTCCGTATGCTATTGCGCCGGTTTATGACGGCATCGTGCCACTCGGGGCCCACCTCGGCCACCTGCCGGATCGGGACCCATGTACCTGGAATAGATGTCGGGACCAGCATATCCTCCAAACCCAAATACCCACCCGTGCCAGCAGCCTGCTGCGTATAGAGCTTCACCGGGACCTTATACCCGTCCTCCCAAACACTGGTGAGCGCCTGACCTTCCAACGCCGACGACAGGTATATGGAGAGCATACTCTGGCTCACACCGAGTCGGGTGGCCTCATCCCCTTTCAACGTCACTTTCACCTGTTGAGAAGTCTCATCCATGTCGGAATGCACCCATGTCAATTCGGGCAAAGTGTTCATATAGTCTTTCAGGGAATCCGCCAGCATTTTCATTGCTTGGAAGTCGTTTCCGGAGACTCGCACCTCCACCGGATTCTTAACCGCCTGATAATCTATCTGTTTAAAACGCACGTATGCATTGGGAAAATGGTGTTCATAACGGCTCGAATACTCCCGGATGATTTTCAGGGTGTTTTTCTCGGAAGTGGTGTTCACGATAAACTGCGCATAATTCTTATGGGCCATTTGGGGGGCGTATGTGGCATGGAACCGGGGCGAGGAGCAGCCGATGAAGGAGGTCACAGAAGTCACTCGATTGTCAGCGCGGAGCACCTGTTCCAACGAGTCGGCCACTGCCGCCGTCTGTTTCAGGGTACTGCCCTCCGCCAGATGGATCTCCACCGCGAAGCAATTCCGGTCGGCCTTGGGCAGCATCTGTATTTGCAGACGGGTAAACAGGAATCCTCCCAGAACAATCGCCCCGACAGCGATGGCTATCACCGTTTTCGGATGGTGAAAACAACGTTGCAACACATCATCATATACATTCTGCAAGAGGATAAAAAAACGGTTTTGCAACTCCTCGAAGCGATTGGGGGCGTGGCCGTCTTTGTTCCGTTTTATAAATTTTGTAGATAAATAAGGTATAATCCAAACCGCATAAAAGATAGAGCATACCAAAGCGAAGGAGACCGTCCATGGAAACAGCTGCACAAAGTCGCCTAATGGTCCGGTGATGATGCGCGTCATGGGGAAGAACATGCCGGAAATGGCCAATGTAGCCAACGACATCGGGACAAACAGAGCCCTGGTGCTGTGGAAAGCCGAATACCAACGCGAATGACCACTACGCAGCATATCCGTATAACCGTCAATCACGATGACGGAGTCGTCCACAATCATACCTAATACCACAATCAAAGCGGCAAGCGTCACCGTATTCAACTCAATACCGAAGATGTACATCAGCCCCATGGTGATGGCGGTGCATATCGGCACACTGGATCCCGACACCAGAGCTGTCCGGAGCGGGAACAGCAGCAGCATGACGGCAATAACCACCAGGATGGAGAAGAGAAGGTCGCGCAGAAAGGACATGACCGACTTGTTCACCACGGAAGGCTGGTTGGTAATCTTGTGCATACTGACATCCGGGGGGAGTTCCGCTTGGCATTGACTGATTTTCTTCTCCACCTGCCGTCCAAAAGCCACGATGTTGTTGCCGGGAGCCATCTCCATAGAAATCAGAACGGTGGATGTGCCATTATAGCGGATATAGCTGGTCGGGGCGGCGTAGCGGCGTTCAATCTTGGCGATGTCACGGAGGCGCACCACATCGCCCATCGGGTCGGCATACACTATCTGCTCGCCCACCTCATATTCCGACTGGTAAGGGATGGCAATATGCACTTGGGCTTCGCCATCCTCCGTTTCGATGACGCCCCCGACCGTGCGCACGCCTTGGGTGGCCAGTTCCAGCAGCAAGGCCCGCTGGCTGATGCCGTAGCCCGCCAATTTTTCCTGGTCAACCAGCACCGCAATCTCCTCCTGCTGCTTTCCGATGATACGGATGTTACCCATCTCAGGAATCGTACGAAGCCTGTCGCACAACTGCTCGGCATACGATTCCAGTTCACGGGGCGTACGCTCCGGCGAGTCCACCGTCAACAACATGGAAGAGGTGTTCCCGAAATCATCCACCACCACGATTTCCAGGACACCGGCCGGCAGCGAAGTCTTCTTGAAGAGCTGCAACCCGTGCCGGATCTTCGACCAGGTCCCGTCCTTGTCCTTCACAGAGGTGCGCAACTCGGCATACACATACACAATCCCATTCTCTGTCACCGAATAGGTCTTTTCCTTGTCGATTTCTTGATAGGTAAAGAGAAAACGTTCCAAAGGCTTCGTCACCTGCTCCTCCACTTCCTGGGCGGAGGCGCCGGGATATACCGCTGCCACCACGCCCTGACGGATGGTGAACTGGGGAAACTCGTCCTTGTTCATCTGTGTCAAGCCGAAAATGCCGAACAGCACCAGACACGACACGATGAAGAATATGATGCCGTGACTGCGCATGGCTGACAATATGTGATTCCCTTTCTGACGCATAGCCTGTTTGTTTACCTGTTCTGAAACCATTTTATTCACAAACAACCGGTGCCTGATTATACAGTTTCTGATATCCTTCTATCACGATAGTGTCTCCAGCCCTGAGGCCCTCCTTCACCAGCACACCGTCGGCCACATACTCCGTGGAGGAGATCAGGCGCCGAACAGCTTTCCGCTGAGAGATGGTCCACACCGCCAAGCCTTCCGGCCGAGTCTGCACAGCCCTTGCCGGAACCACATAGCCCACCTGGTCAGACTGTTCCATAAAGACCTTACAGACCATGCCGGGCAGGAATTTACCCTTCGCATTGGGAAGGGAGACTTTCACCTTGTAACTGTGGGACACTGGATTGGATGTCATGCTCTTTTCTGTCACTTTTCCCTCCAATGTCATATCTTCCAGAGCAGGAATCAGGATGGTGACGGTTCTTCCCACGGGAATACGGTCAATTTCATTCTCAGGAACGGTAAACACAGCGGCCACCTCCTTCATATCCAGAAGTGTCACGGCAGGTTCTCCGGGCAGCAGGCTTACACCCGCCACGGCATTGCACTTCCCAATGACGCCGGAAGCCGGCGCGTACAACTCGCAGTCGGTCAGCTGTTTCTTAGCAATCTGCTCCAGTGAGCGCGCCTTTTCCAACGCGGTAAGCATTTCCACCCATTTCACCTCTGCCAGACTGCCCTGATCATACACTTTTTTCAGACGCTTATAGGCATCCTCCGCTTGGTCCAGCTGGGCTTTGGCCGAATTGTAGGCATTGCGGGCCGTGGCGGCGTTCACCGTCACCAAGAGTTGTCCGGCCCGCACGTGATCGCCCTCACGCACATATACGCGCTCCACCTTTCCTCCGCCGGCGAAGCCGAGCGGAAGAGACGTCCTCTCCTCCATCTCACCCACGTATGTACGCACCATGCCGCTACGCACCGTGTCTATAGTCATGACACGTACCCGGATGGGCTCCGATTTCTCCACTTTCTCCACATGCCGGCAGGCACACGGCAACAGCAATAGTGCTGTCGCCATCGACAGAATCCCATACTTTATTTTATATTGTAAAAAACACATAACCATCCTATTCATAACGATTAGTTCCTTTCCGCCAGCAATGTCATTTTCGTTCCCGTCATCCGGACACTGGTGTTACTGCTCTGATAGCCATCCCACTGCTCCTCCAACATCAGCATATCACCATTGCGCACACCCTTGCCTGTCACCTGGAAGCGGCATACAATGGAATTTTCGTCATTCAGCGGAAGGCTCTGTGCCGTCAGCAGGTTCGTGCTCATCTCATACGGATTCAGCAAGAGTGAGTCTCCCTTCACCCTGGCTGTCAGCGTGTAGGCCCCGCCGTTCATCTCATTAAGCGTGATGATCACCTGACCACGGCTGGTCTTGTCCTCCAGAATGTGCATCTGACCGTTTTTATGCACCATAACATACGATGACGACCCGCCTTCCTCCAAAACGGTCAACTCGCCGGAAAGTTTGTAGCTGTAATCGCCGGCAAACTGATGTTCACTACGATTGCATGACACAAACAACATCGACAAGAGACATGCTATAATAATCACATAACATCTTTTCATATCTAACGATTTTATTGTTGATTTTGATTCTGATATAACTGGGTGAAATTCTGAAAAACACTGTTCACTATCAAATTGACCAGCAAGGCATACGAGTTTTTATACTCTTCATATTTCCCTTCCACGAAAAACGAATGGGTCAGACCGTTAAGAGTAATCTGAAGCATATCTGCAAATGCTGTCGCCTGCTGTTCCACTACCGTTTCGGGCTCATCCGTAGGCTTGGCAAACCACACATTGCGGAATAGCGTATGCTCCCACGCGGCAAACGAGTTATATATTCGTCCCAACTCCTCGAAACGATAGGTGTTGGCGGCAAGCTGCCTGTCTTTCATGGCGGCAATCACGGCCTTGGCATCCGCCATCAATTCCACTCTGAGCAGCAGATATTGTTTCAGCCGAGGCAGCACCTTCTGCGTATCGTCCTGCACCACAAGCTGCAATTGCGACTGAATGTTCTCCAGCTCCTGCCGGACAGAAGTGCAATAAAGCTCCTCCTTGTTGCCGAAATGATAGTATATGGAGCGTTTGGCCTTGTGCGCCAAATGCGCGATATCATCCATGGAGGTCTTCTCAAAACCATATTTATGGAAGAGCTCCGCAGCCACCTGTCTGATCTTATCGCCTGTCTTAAGTTTTGCCATTTTGCACGTTTTTGGTTTTTGCGTGCAAAAATACACAAAAAACAAATGCCAGAACTTTTGTTGGAAAGAATCTTGAAAAATATTACGGAAGAGATTATTTTATTTTGGTAATTTTTTTTTGGTAATATGAAAATAAAATGTATTTTTGCAGCTGATAAAAAATATCCTTATGATTATCAATCCGTTTGTCGTATCGGGCAAGATAGCACCCGAATATTTTTGTGACAGAATTGAAGAAGCCTGTCAATTGTCAAGAGCATTGGAAAACCAGTTGAATGTGGTGCTCACTTCTGAACGCAGGATGGGAAAAACCTCACTCATCGATTTCGTGTTAGACAAGCCTGAATTTCAGAATGATTACATTATAGTTTCCTTAGACATCCTATACACATCAACATTTCGCGAATTTGTCATGGCGTTAGGTTCCGCCGTTTTCAACCATGTAGCATCACGCAGCGACAAATGGCGTAAACAATTCGTCTCGCTACTCAAGTCCCTCACCGCAAGTTTCAGTTATGATCCAATACAAAACACACCCACTTTCAATGTCAGTTTAGGTGACATTCAGCGGCCCGAACACACCTTAACGGAAATTATGGAATATTTGGATAGTGTTGATAAGCCGTGTATTGTGGTTATTGATGAATTCCAACAAATCACCCGATACCCGGAGAACAATGTGGAGGCCATACTGCGCACTCACATTCAGAAAATGTCGAATGCCGTTTTTGTTTTTTCAGGAAGTAGAAGACGAATCATGGAAGAGATGTTTTTCTCTTCCAAACGTCCATTTTACCAAAGCGCAAAACCGCTGCGTTTAGAACCCATTAACGAGACTGTCTATTTGAGCTTTGCCACCCGGCATTTCCAAAATGCAGGCAAAGAACTCATGGCGGACGCTTTCCATTTCGTTTATTCGAAATTCTTTGGCGTTACATTCTATATTCAACGAATATTAAAAGATGCGTTTTCAACAACTCCGAAAGGAGACATTTGTTCACTTGAGAGCATCTCGCAAACCATTGAAGACTATCTTGACGAGAATGATTCTCGCTTGCGAGAACAATTATCTTATCTGACAGAAGTACAAAAAGAAGTTCTCTATGCCATCTATCGAGAACACGAGGCTCATAACATCACATCCATGGCATTCTGCAAGAAATACCGCCTGCGCTCGCCAAGTTCCACACAATCGGCTTCTAACAAGTTGCTCAGTATGGAACTCATAACCCGCGAAAACAACGTTTATCGTATTTCAGATCCTTTACTTAACTTATGGCTGCAACGAATATTCTGACAAAAGGGTTTTAATTCACCCCCTTCCGCCAATAAATGCTGTATTACGGCCTCGACTCCGCCCAGGCATCGTCCTGATCGCGCTCGCGTTCCTCCAGTTTCTTCTCCTTCTCAGCGCCTTCTTCCGTGGTGGTGTCCTTTCTGTACTTGAAACGGCGGATCTTTTGGGTGGCCGTCTTCTCAAACGGGTCTTTCATGACTTCCACTTTGTCAATCTTGGAGTTCTTGCCCACCGTACGGTTAACGAAATCCTGCACTGACTTCTTCAGCGATTCGATTTTTTCAAGAAGCTGGTCTTCACGTTCTTGGTCCCAATTGAGTACATAGTCCTGGAACTTCACTAACGCCACCAAAGATCCGTTATCCTCCATAACAAGGGATTCGTCCACCCCCTTGATGTCATTGATCACCATCTCGATTTCCTCCGGATAAATGTTTTCACCGGAAGGTCCTAATATAGTGTTGTTCAGACGGCCTTTGAGATAGTAGTAGCCGTCCTTGTCCATATAGCCGATGTCGCCTGTGCGGAACCAACCCTCCTCATCCAAAACCTTGAGCGTGCGTTCAGGGTCTTTGTAGTAGCCCAACATCACATTGTCGCCACGACACATCAACTCGCCCTCACCTGTCTTGGGATCCACATTATCCAGTTTGATATCGACCTTGTAGGATGCCACTCCGACGGAACCGAGACGTTTGCGCTTGGTGACAATGACATTGCAAACCAACGGTGCTGTTTCGGTAAGACCGTAGCCCACCGCATACGGGAAACGGCTCTTGATGAGGAATTCCTCCACTTTGGTGTCGATTTTGGAACCGCCCACACCGAAGAAACGCAATTTGCCGCCAAAGGTACGCACCAGTTTCTTGCCGATGAACCAATAGAGCAACCGTGGAAGATGTTGATCCATCCATGACAGTAAACGGCTCTTCTGAATGGTGGGCAGCACGCTGTTGTGGTAAACCTTTTCAATAATGAGCGGTACGGAAAGCATGATGGTAGGCTTCACCTTCTGCATAGCGGGAATCAGCAGCGAGGGTGTGGGTGGTTTGGACAAATAATAGCAGCAGGCACCCACATACATGGAGTAGAAACTCGACACGCACATCTCGTAGGCGTGCGCCATGGGCAGAATGGAAAGGAATCGGTCGGTCTTATAGCAAGGCTGCGCCTTGAACGAGGCCACCAGATTCTGACACAGGTTACGATGGCTCAGCATCACTCCCTTGGCCTTGCCCGTGGTCCCGGATGTGTACAAAATAGCAGCCAGATCATCCGGCTGCGGTTCCTTCGTCCAACCGTTGCACTGAAAATCCTCCTTCCGGCGTTTCACAAATTCCAACGTCTCAATGTCCACCACCAAAGTCAGCTTGTCGAAGCACTCCTGGCTGAGTTTATATCGGAGCCGTTGGGAGATGAAAATAACCTTGCTCTCGGAGTGGTTCAGGATGTTGGTCACCTCGTTTTCGGAGCTGTCCGGCAGGATGGGAATGGCCACACGTCCGAAAGCAGCGGCAGAGAAGAAGGCTAACGTCCAGTTGGGCATGTTCTGTGAGAGAATGGCCACCTTGTCGCCGGCACTGATACCGAAACGCGACATCCGGGTGGACAGCATGATGCACTTCTCGCGGAAACTGCCGTAAGTGTATTTCTGTCCTCCGTCCACGAACTGCGCCATAGTGCGGTTCGTGTATTTGGTGGAGGTGTACTCGACCACCTTGCTCAGTGTGTTGCAATAATTCTCACGGTATTTCTTATGTTCCTTATATGGGGATTTTATTCGTTTTGACATAATTATTTCCATTATTTTAACCATTGTAGAGGCGTGATAATATCGCGCCTCTACATAATATCGCGCCTCTACAACAACCATTAACCGGTAATATAACCGTCCTTGTTACGTCCCTGCAACCCTAAGGTTGAATAATGTTCCTGGATGCGTTTCAGGTCGGCATTGGCATCGTCGGTAAGCTGCCATTCCTGGCCCACGGTAATCTCTTTGCGGCCCCAGTCGTAGTAGCCCACATACACCTTCGCGCCGGTTTGCCGGGCTATCAGGTGGAAGCCCGTTTTCCATTTCTTGACAGGTTTGCGTGTGCCTTCGGGGGCGATGGCCAGATGGAAGAACTCATTTTCGTTGAATGTCTTGATGATGCTGCGGATGGAGGCCGCGGCATTGCTACGGTCAACGGGCACGCCACCCAACGCGCGCAAGATGGGTCCGAGCGGCCAGAAGAAGAACTCCTTTTTTATCATGATGTGCGCCAAAGTGCCGTACTGCGCATAGAAAAGATAGCAGATGGGAAAATCCATGATGGAGGTGTGCGGCACACCCAGTACGATAGCCTTGTCTCCTTCCATGATGCCACCCACACTCGTCCATCCCAATTTTCGGAGAAGCCAGCCACAAAAACGCGCCCATCGCTTACCTACTGTCGTCTTTATTTTCGTCATATAAATCAATGAATATCAATTTGAATGAGACAACAAAAAAAATTTGCCACACTCAATCTCTTTGAGCGGCAAAAATAGTAATTTTTCAAATAGAATTCCAGTCCAAGACGCGTCCGCCCAAACAGAAAAGACGTTTTTTAAGACGAAAAAATCCGCCCGGAAGAGCGGATTTTTGTGGAGAAGACGGGATTCGAACCCGCGACCCCTTGATTGCGAACCAAGTGCTCTACCAGCTGAGCTACATCCCCGTTTTTTGAGGGCGCAAAAATACAAAATAAACCAATGCCCGCATCCATTCCCCATATATAAAATTTGCTATTTTTGCCGACAGGAAATCCAATGGGACAAACGACACTTTCCGTTTGTTTATTTATTTGTAAAATATTGAAATTAATAATGATACAAGATATTTTGAAAAAATCCGTACTGGAGAAAGAGGATATCGTTCACCTGCTCGCCACCCAAGGCGAAGAGATGAAGATGCTGCTGAAGAAAGCGTTGGAGACGAAACTTTCGCGCCTTGACAACCGCATACACCTGCGCGGTCTTATCGAAATGAGCAACATCTGCCGCAAGTCGTGCCTCTACTGCGGCGTGCGAAGCGACAACCGCAAAGTGGAGCGCTACACGCTGTCGGAAGACGAAGTGGTGGAGTGCGCCAAACTCGCCCACAAGCTGGGTTACGGCTCCGTGGCCATCCAGAGCGGCGAACGCAACGATGCGGCCTTTGTGGAAAGCATCACCCGCATATTGCACCGCATCAAGGAGATCGACAACGGAGCATTGGGTGTCACCCTCTCCTTAGGCGAACAAAGCGAAGATGTCTATCGCCAATGGTTCGAGGCCGGCGCACACCGTTACTTGCTGCGCATCGAGTCGTCCAACGAAGAGCTGTACTACAAAATCCACCCGCACGACGAGCGTCACGACTTCCACAAGCGGCTGGCCTGCATCGACAGCCTGCTCCGCATCGGTTACCAGACCGGCACGGGCGTGATGGTGGGACTGCCCTTCCAGACCTCGGAGATTTTAGCCGATGACCTTTTGTTTTTCAAGGAAAAAGACGTGGCCATGGTGGGCATGGGGCCCTTCATCCCCCACCCCGACACACCGCTATACCAATACTCCGACCAGATTCCGACCATTGAAGAGAGGATGAACCTCACGCTCAAGATGATTGCCATCCTGCGGTTGATGATGCCGGAAATCAACATGGTGGCAGCCACCGCAAACCAGACCATCGACCCCATGGGACGCGAAAAAGCCATCATGGCCGGTGCTAACGTCATCATGCCCAACCTAACCCCCAACGAATACCGTGAGGATTATCTCATCTACCCCGACAAAGCCTGCGTGAGCGACAAACCCGAAGAGTGCTTTTCGTGCCTCGACATCCGCATGAAGGCCATCGGGCACGAAATCCTCTACAACGCTTGGGGCGATTCGGTGGCGTTCACGAAAAAAAAGGCCGCCACAACGTGACAGCCCTGCATTAAGATTATGTAAATGTGATCCTTATTTGGTTGCGTGGGGACATTTGTGCTCACCATTGGCGGCACCTGCACACTTGTGCTGGCCGTTGGCAGCACCTTGGCATTGGTGTTGTCCATTGGCTGCGCCCTGGCACTGATGTTGTCCATTGACGGCACCTGCACACTTGTGTTGAGCATTGGCTGCGCCCTGGCACTGATGTTGTCCATTAGCAGCACCCTGACACTGATGTTGTCCATTGGCGGCACCCGCACACTTGTGCTGACCGTTGGCAGCACCCTGGCACTGGTGTGCCGGAGCGGCAGCGGCTTTCGATTCGCCACATGTTCCGGAATTTTTGCAACAGGACGGAAGTTTGGCACGGGCAGCGGCGTTGGCCTTGAAATTATCCGCATCATAACCCAAGTCGCTCACCTGCTGACGGATCTGGTCGGGAGAGGTTTTCTTCGCATCATACGTCACCGTCAGCTTGGCCGTGGTTTTGTCGTATGTGTAATCCTTCACACCCTTGAAGAACGGGACATTCTCTTTGAATCGGTCCACGCACTTCTGGCAGTTTTTAGAAGCATTTGTCTGGATGGTCACCGTAGTGCCGACCTTGGCGGCAGGGGTTGCAACTTTGGTCTGGGCGGTCGCACCCAACGTGAAAATGGCCATAAGAGCCACGAATAGAATCTTTTTCATTTTACTGTGTTTAATAAATATTTGTATTAATTTGATTTTTCCACAAAGAGTATTAGAATATTATATTTACAATTGGTTTAACGTACTCATTATTATTTTAGTATAACCCGAACGCCCACATAGCCCATGATGCCGGTAATCGGCGCGTACACCACGGTGGCATCGAAATTGTCGCTGAACGGGTTCTGCGCATCAATGATGGGATTCTTCTGCTTGTAGTTCAGCAGGTTCTCACCGCCCACATAGAGTTCCCATTTCCGGAATTTCTTCGTCACCTGCGCATTCATAATGCAGTAGGTAGGAGCATATTCGGGAAGCGCGCTGGCCGGATTGTCCGACATGTCGGGCAGATGCTGCGGACCATGCACCTGAAGCGTGAGGTTGAACTTCCACTTGTCGAAACGGGTACTGTAATTGAGATTGACGAGTGCCTTGTGGGGGCTCATCAGATCCTTCTGGCGCATCACGCCCTGACGCATATAGCGCACATCGTTGTAACGGTAGGCCAACAACACCTCGAAGCGTTGGAACGGCTTGAGGGTCAGTTCAATCTGCGCAGAATGTGAGCGCGACCGGTTCCCATATCCGTTGTAATCGCCATTGAGGGCGTAATAGTGCACCTCGTGGACGTTCTTGTCCAAATCCACAATCATCTGCTGCAGAAAATGGGTATAGAAATAATCCACGGCCACAGAAGCCTTCCCACCCGGCATATTGAACTGATATACCAGACTTGCCCCTGCATTCCAAGCCTCCTCAGGCTTTGCGTGACCGTCTAACCGGATGTTACGGGATGACAACAGCAACGATTGGTTCTCCGCGAAAAAGTGCGCGTTCCGGTATCCTTTGCCCGCCGAAGCACGAACCGACAAATCCTTGGTCGCCTGCCACTTAAGATGAACACGCGGTGTCCAGAACAGTTGGTTGATACTTTCCCAATTATTCGAATGCAGCTTGTCGCGCACCATATTGTAATCCAAACGCATACCGGCCATCACCACCAACTTCGGATCAATAACATAGGCGTACTCGGCAAAAACACCGGGAATCAAGTCATGGTGGTGAGGTCTGGTATAATAAAACAAATCCTGTCCATCATCATAAAGTTCATTCAAGCAATCGAACTGCAGACTGGCACCCGCGGTCAGTTTATGGCGTTCCTTCGCCCCGAATTTATTGGAATACAAAACGTTTGCATAAACGCTATGCTGATTTCCCTGATAATCCTTATCTCCATAGTGCGAATTGAGCCAATGTCCCGTATAGGAAACGATAGTCCCGATACTCTCATGCTCACCCTTCAGCAGGAAGCCGTTTTTGGTGATGACATCCACCCGTTTATTGTCGGCAGTGAAACCGTAAGGCAGATTTGACAGCTGATTCTGAAGATTCGGTTTGAAAGCCATCTGCCCTCCGAAGCGGTTATCCCACACAAAACCGACCATCGTGCGTCCTTCGACCACAGGAGATTTATAGTCCCAACGGTTCATCACATTGATCTGGCGATTGCGCGGCACATCCATAAAGCCGTCCTTGTTCATGTCCATCTTCGCCAACTGGTCTCCCAAGAAAATCAGGAAATTGGTACTTGCCTTATCTTTTTTCCCAACAGGAACACGGGTATTCAAGGCCAATTCACCTTTACCCATCGAGTTGGCATAGAAGTTCATAAAGAAGCGTTCCAGGTTAGTTTCCGGTTTCTTGTAATCAACATTAATCTGTCCTGTAATGGCTTCAAAACCGTTAACCACAGAGGAGGTTCCCTTCGAGAGGCTGATGGATTCCATCCACGAACCGGGAATGAATCCGAGGCCGAACTGGTGCGAAAGGAGACGTATGAAGGGGACATTTTCAAGCAGAATCTGGGAATAGGTGCCTGCGAGTCCAAGCATGGCGATTTGTCGGGCGCCGCTCACCGCATCCGGGAATTCGGAATCGATGGCCACGCTGCTCTCGAAACTTTCGGCGAGATTACAGCAGGCGGCTCGGCGCAGTCCCTGCTGGGTGATGACGGACGTCAGGATAGGCTGGGTGGAGATGAATGAGCCATCGCGAGCCACCACGCGCACCTCGGCGAGGGAGTGGGCATGCGACAGAAAAATCGTGATGTCGTTCTGCTGTCTGTCAATGCGGAGCGTTTCGCTTTCGTAGGTGGGGAACGAGACGATGAGCGTGTCGGTGCCCGTGCGCGGGATGGAGAAGGACCCGTCGGCAGCGGAGAACTCCCCGACCGACGTGTGCAGCCACTGGACGGCGGCGGAAGCCATGGCCAGCGTGTCGCCATCCTCTCTGACTTCCAGGATCCTGCCCCGCAAACTCTGCGCCTGCAAAATCACGGGAAACAACATCAATCCAAACAATATCAGTTTTCGCATCTTTCAAAATTTCGGGGTGCAAAGATACGGAATTTACCGATTACCAATTAATAATAAATATGGTAAAATAAGACAATTCAGGTTGGCCGTTGGCTATTAGCCATTAGCTATTGGCTCTAAACTCTAAACTCTATACTCTCAACTCTGTTCCCTGATATACTTTGAAATCAGACAATAGAGCTCGCGCACAAGGGGATTTTCCAATGTCTCTATCTGCCGGCGCATCACCGCTTCATCGCCCCGTCGCGCGGGACCCGTCTGTGCCTCGCGCGGCGACATGCTGTCCAATTTGTCCAAAGTCTGCTGCATGAGCGGACGCAACAGATCAAGGCTCATACCGTTGTCTTTCAGAATATCATCGGCGATGGAGAACATGGCGTTGGAGAAATTGCAGGCAAACACGGCGGCCAGATGCGCCACCGCACGCTGCTGCTCCGACATCCGGCAGCAACGGTCCGACAAGGCTGCCGCCAACCGCTCCACACTGTCGATCGAGGACCCCAAGTGGTCTGTTTCCAGACATACGGGCACCTGTAAGCCCTCGTAAACCGTATCTTTGGAGAATGTCTGCAACGGATAAAGCACACCATACTCCCGGGCATGGTCCTCAAACACCCGCTGTGACACCGACCCAGCCGTGTGCAGGGCCACCGGCATCGTGAAAGGAATCCGGGGCAGCAATTCGCCATAGGCATCATCCGCCACGGAAAAGAGATACAGCGAGGCTTCCGGCGACAATTGTCCGATATCGTCAATCGCCTCCGCCTGCACCCCATCGGCGATGCGGCGGGCGTGGTCCAAGTGGCGACTATACACTTGCCCAATGCGGAATTCGCGGGAATCCCGCAGGCGATGGGCTATCCAAGCCGCCACATTTCCAGAACCAATCAGGGCAATCATCAGTAGGAGAATTTGCTACCACCCACAAACTCGCGGAGGATGGAGGTGCCGGGCACCTTTTCCTCGGGTATGGACTTGAAATAGGACAGGAACTTACGCAAGCGCACGGCTTCGGCATACTCCGGCAGCGACTCCGGAACGGCATCTAAAATGGACATCGCGTAGGTTTTCAGCAGGCCCAGCTCGAATATCAGCGACGTATTGATCATCTCATCGGCATTTTCCTGGAACGGGAAGATATTCTTCTCCTCTCCATTACGGACGCTTCGCCAGCGACGCAGGGTCTCCACCGCCGAATATCCACGGTAGTTGTAGTCGCGCACAATACGACGTATCAGGCGGTTATCTGCCGTAGGTATGGGATTCTGACGGTCAATGGAAATGGAGGTCAGCGCCGACACGAAGATCTTGAATTTGACATCATCGGGCACCTGCTCGGTGAGTTTGGGATTCAGACAATGGATGCCCTCAATGACCATGATAGACTTGTCGTCCAGTTGGATAGATTTTCCGTTCCACACTTTGGTGCCTCTCGTAAAATCAAAGGTAGGAAGTTCCACGCGCTTTCCGGCAATCAAATCGGTAAGGGTACGGTTGAATAGCGGCAAATCAACGGCCTCCAAGGCTTCAAAATCGAATTTCCCGTTTTTATCCTTCGGAGTCTCATCGCGCTCCACAAAGAAATCATCCACCGAAATCTGCACTGGATGGTAGCCGTGTACAGCCAGCTGCACCGACAACCGCTTGCAAGTGGTGGTCTTGCCTGAGCTGGACGGGCCGCTGATAAGCACCATCTTTACCCCACCCCGATTATAAATATTGTCGGCAACGGCGGCAATGCGTTTCTCCTGAAAAGCCTCTGCAACCAGAATCATATCCTGCACCTTGTCTTCATCAATCAGACGGTTCAAGTCGCTCACATGCGGTATGCCCAACTCTTCGGCCCATTGTTTGTTTTCCCTATATACCGAAAACAATTTGGGCATCCGGCGGGTCTTCGGCAGCACATTGATATTTTTAGATGATGGTATCTTAAGCAAGATACCGTCCTCGTATGGTTCCAATCCGAACATCTTGAGATAGCCTGTGGAGGGCACCATGAAACCATAATAGTAGTTCACCGTGTTCTCCAATTTATATACGGAGGTGTAAATCCTGTCACGGTTCTTGAAAAGTTCGTACTTATCCTCCAAACCATACTCCTGGAACGTGCGGATAGCATCCGGCGTGAGCATGCCCACGCGCTCGAACGGGATGTCACGCTCCACCAGCGACACCATGTGGTGCTTCATACGTTTCACAAGTTCCTCTGTAATCGGCTCATCCATTTGCTCCAAACGGCAGAAACGACCGCCAGAGATGGAATGCTTAATATGCAACTTCACCTTTAACGGGAAAAGATCGTGAACCGTTTTACAAAGCAGGAAATAAAGAGAACGCACATACATATTGTGCCCGTATGTGGAATAATAGTCGAAAAACTCTATAACCGCCGGCTTGTGGATCTGATAGGTCAAATCGCGGACCTTGTTGTTCACCAGCGCACCAAGAAAAACATTCTCGGATTTTATATCCTCATTTTTTATTAACTCCAACAGTGTTGTACCGTACGGCACCTGCAATTCTGCCTTAAGATTCCGGCATAGAACGGGGATTGTTTGCATTTTACAATTAATATTAACAGTTAATAATTAATAGTTATTGGTTTAAAACACTTCAAAACACCTGAAGTTCAAAATTATAGTTTATAGTTCATTGTCCACCTGCTCCTTTATCTCCACCATCTGATGCTGGATGCCGTACTCAGAGAGAATCAGGCGCACGCGGTTCTCATCCGTATCGGTCAAGAAAACTTGCCCAAAGTGGTCATCACCCACCATTTTGAGAAGCTCGGATATGCGGTTTTTATCCAACTTGTCGAAGATGTCATCCAGCAGAAGGATGGGTTTAACCTTCTTACGTGCGCAGGAATAGTCAAATTGGGCCAAGCGAAGCGCCAGCGAGAAGGATTTCTGCTGTCCTTGCGAGCCGAAACGACGTATCGGCTGGTCGTTGATAAAGAAGAGATAGTCATCCTTATGAACCCCGAAATTAGTAAAACCGCTATGCAGGTCAGCCAGAGCCGTCTGCTGCAAACCTTCCGAGTATTGGGCGGTCTGCAGACCAGAGCGGTACTGGATGGAGACCATCTCAGAGCCCCCCGACAGTTGCTTATAATGTTGTTGGAACACGGGAAGCACATCTTCAATGAACGCCTGCCGGCAGGTGAATATCTGATGGCCCAGCGGGATCATCTGCTCGTCCAGAATCCGAAGCAGTTCCACATCGGTGCGATGGTTCTCCAGCATCTGCTTGAGGAGGGCGTTACGCTGCATCAGCAGCTTGCGGTAGGATATCAGATTCTGCAAGTACTCGGCATCGAACTGCGAGATGATGGTGTCGAAGAACCGACGGCGCGTGTCGCTCACCTCGTTGATAATGTCGCTGTCGTACGGCGAAACCATCACGGCGGGAAAGAGTCCGATATGGGAGCTGAGGCGGGGGTACTCCTTCTTGTTGGCCCGCACCGACTTATGCCCATTCCGGTAGGTGCAGCTCACCTGCGTGTGGTTCTGCGTCTCGCGCTGCACAAACTCACCATGTATGGCAAAGAAGTCGGTGTCGAAACGCACGGAATAGACATCCTGCGCGGCGAAATAGCTTTTGCAAAAAGACAAATAGTATATCGCGTCCAGCAGGTTGGTCTTGCCGCTGCCGTTCCGACCGACAATGGCATTCACATTCTCATCGAAAGAGAATTCAGCCTCCTCGTAGCTTTTGAAGTTCGTAAGTTTCAGATGCTTGAGATACATGGGGGGATTAGAGTTGAGGGTTGAGGGTTTAGAGTTGAGAGCAAGTGTATGGGATGTTTTTTAGAGGGGGCAAAAATAGGAAAAAATTCGGGATTACACCCCGCAAATTTTGTATTTTTGCCGCCCTTTTCCATGAGGGATTATTAATCAATTTATCGCTTTAACACAATGGCAAAAAAAGGTAAAAAAAAGGGATTTTGGAGGATTTTAGGACTGGTAATCCTGACGTGCTTCCTGTTGAGCATATTCTTTACTGTTATTTTCCGATGGGTAAACCCGCCCGTCACGCCCTTGATGATCATCCGCAAGGTACAATACGGGTATCCTATTGAGAAAAAATGGAAACCCATTGAGGAAATTTCCCCCTACATGTACAAGGCGGCCATCGCATCGGAGGACAACTACTTCCTCGGACACAACGGCTTTGATGTCATCGCATTAGACATTGTGATGCAGGAGCGCAAGAAGGGCACGCGCCATCGCGGCGGCAGCACCATCTCGCAGCAGACGGCCAAGAACGTGTTCTGCTGGCCCAAGAGTTCCTGGATACGGAAAGGGCTGGAGACCTACTACACTTTCCTGATTGAAACCTTCTGGGACAAGGAGCGCATCATGGAGGTCTATCTCAACGTCATCGAGATGGGGCCTGGCATCTACGGGTCGGAGGCTGCCGCACAACACTATTTCCACTGCAGCGCCAAGCATCTAAATGCCCGCCAAGCCGCCCTCATCACCGCCTGCTACCCCGCCCCGCTGAAACGCAATCCTGCAAGACCCTCAGGATACCTGAACCACCAGGCCGGCGTCATCCAAGGGCGCATGGCCAAATACGGGAACCCGAAATTCACGGACGAGTACATCAAAGGCTGCCAAAAAAGGTATAAAGAGGCCGTCCGCAAACGGAAGAAAATGAAATCCCACAAAAAGTAACGGGTTCGCAGGAACAATCTTCCCCTACCGCATCTTCACCACTTTCAAAACAGTAGTCTGTCCATTGGCAAAAAAGACCTTCAGCAGGTACCAGCCAGCAGGATAAGGAGTGAGATTAACAAGAACTGAATTTCCGTGAACAGCTTCCCCAATGATCCGGACTCCCATCGCATTATACAATTCATACGTCCTCATATCCTGCGAGGCAGACAACTGAGCCTTCCCCGTGGTTGGATTCGGATAGAGGGTCGTAGTTGTCAGCGAATAATCATCCACTCCGTCCGGATTTTGCACATTCAGCACTTTCATCACATCCTGGGCTGAATAGTACATCTCGTTGCCTGCTTGCGATGCCGTTATGATGGCTAATCCGGGAGCGTTGAGCATCAGGATTTCGCCATACACGGTGGCAATGGCTTCATCATTGCACGTGTAGCTCACCGGCAGTCCGGACGTGGCCGTGGCGGTGAGTGGAACATAGCGGTCATTCAGACTGACCGTCAAGTCCTGGTCCCACTGGATAGTTTGTGTCTGCATGGGAATATCGCCACCTGCTTCTGTGACTGTCAGAATCTTAACCACAAGGGGAGCTGGATGGTAATAGGCGTTGCCGGTCTGCGAGGCGGTGACGACGGCCTGCCCCACTCCCGTCAAGGTGAGGGTGTTGCCATTGACGACAGCGATGCTCTCATCGCTACAGGTATAGCTTACGGGCAGCCCCGACGATGCGATGGCGTTCAACACCAACGTGCCGCTGTCAATGCTGGTGGTCAATGTTTGGTTCCAAGTTATGCTCTGGTTCAACACCGGAGCCGACACGTTCACAATCAGGCTCACATCGACGGCGGGCTGGAACACAGCATTGCCGGCCTGCGAAGCGGTGATAAGGGCGGATCCCACACCCGTGAAGAACAGGGTGTCGTTGTGGACACGGGCAATATTTTCATCGCTGCTTGTATAGGTTACCGGCAAACCTGATGAAGCGGTGGCGGTTAGCAGAATAGGAGCATCACCCAGAGTAGCGGCAAGCGTCTGGTTCCAAGTGATGGTCTGGCTCATAGTGGTATGATTGCACTCGTAAGCCCCAATATCCGCTATATTGTTGAAGATGCGCGGATTGCCATCCATGTCGGTGGCCGGCAAATAGGTGATGAACGCCGTATTGGGATCGCCATCGTCCACCAAGGGGGAATTCGGCTGGACACGCCAGTCGGCATTCAAATTCGACAAATCGCTTGCCGCAGTCGTGGCACCAATCATAGACGACGGCGCGATGAACAGGGGTTGCGTCAGTGAATCCAGCACGATGTTAGTGCTGTCGGCGGCGAAGTCGCTGGTGGGGTTCGCGTCACTGGCGCAATAGGTGTAGGGAACTGAGAAATTGGTGGACCATCTGGTGTTGGAGACTGTGCTGCCGCGCTTGTTGTGCCACGCCACCGTATTCTTAACCGTAGCCGCCTTGACGGTTCGGACACCACCCGTACCTGACGTGTTAGTAGTCTGCGCCATATTATTGGACACCACACAGTTGGTCATATACAACCGGCCCACAGGATCACCGGTGTTACTGGAGGATGTGTTTGATCCATTGGCGTACGATGCCACACCGCCAGTCACATCGATGCCTTCGGTGGAGATGGCGCTGTTATTGGCTATCACGCAACCCAGAATATGCGTAGTGTGCGTATATACGCTGACACCGCCGGCGATATACGGCCAATTGTCATCCGCACTGGCGGCGGTGGCGGTGGTATAGACGGTATTGTCAATAATGCGCGAGTTGAGGATCCGCCACACGCACTTTGTCTTGGCGTAGTCGAAATCGTTACTCTGCGTGAGGATACCGCCGGCCTTGGCATTCGGTCCGGAAGCGACATTCTTCACAATATCACAATTGTTTACAATAATATTATTGGTTGTAGAATAAGCATACGTGTTGAACCTCATGCCACCGAACTGATTACCGGTATTCCCGGCAATCACACAGTTATTGAACTCGAATGTAGCTCCGTATGTTTGGTTGCCGTTGTACATCTGCACGCCCCCATAAGTGGTGTTGCCCATAATTTTACAATCGGAAACCTGGAATGTGGAACTGTAATATGTATTGCTATAGGCCAAGGTCAAATAGAGGCCGCAGGCATTGCCGGTCATAGTGCAGTTGGAGATGGTGTGCGTGTTGTTGGCCGCATCATAAACGCCATACGAGGTTCCACCCGTCACATAAAAGCCGTCAAGGGTGTTTCTCCAGCAATTATAACTGTTATTGTAGTAAAAATAGCCGTTAATCTGGACGGCATAACTGCTGTTCTGTTGGGCATCGATTCGGGAACAGGAACTGTCGGCGGCGATGCCGAAGGTAAGCGGCTGCCGGTCGCAGAGGTGTGCCTCCGTACCCGCAAACCCGCCATACACATGCGTACCGCTCTTGACGGTACAGGCCGGATAGGTACCCACCGCCACGAACACCGAATCATCGTTAGGAGAGGTAATCACCGCCATCGCCCCGTTGATGGTGGCCTTGGCCGTGGCCCACGACAGGCCGTTGTTGCTGTCGTTGCCACTGTTGGAAACGAAATAGGTGGTTTGCGCCGAGAGCATTGTCACGGTCATCATGCATAGCCATAAGAGAGAAAAAAATCCACGTTTCATACTGTATAGAATTATTAAAAATTATACCACTCAGGTCACCCAAAAGTGTACCACTTTTATCGGGTGCAAAAATAGAAAAAAATTGGTTTCGGGAATCTTGCGTTTGATCCGCCATTGGGACTGTGTTAATACAGGTTTCCGTCCTCAAGAATCCGCGGACGGGTGGCATCATAATCGCTGTTGATGAAACTCCTGCTCTTGTCGAAACAAGGGGTGGCGATGTCGCTGAGGTCTATAAGGGTATGGAATAAATCATCAATCATGTAGGGTGCATGCAACCGGTCCACAAGGGAGTGGCGGGCTTCAAGGTATTTCATTTGCGAGGGCGAAAGCCATAGAACAAACGGAATCTCCACATTGGATTTTGGTATGCTACCTGAGTAGTTGTGGCCGCAATTGTCGCCTTCGTCGTACACGTTCTCGCCATGGTCGGAGAAATAGAGGGCCGAAACTCTAACGTCAGGATGCACCAGACTGTAGGTTCTCAACATTGAAAAAATGCTATCGACAACAAAATCGTTGTAATACACCGAGTTGTCGTAGGTGTTGATAGCCCGCGTGCGTCTGTCTCCTTTGTCCTCGAACAAGCCAAACTCATTGGGATAACGTTTGTTGTATTGGGTGTGGCAACCTAAAAGATGAACAAAAACGACTTTGTGTTTCCTTTCGTCGTTGAGGGATGTTTGTAAAGGGGCAAAAAGCCGTTGGTCAAACGAGGCTATCTGCGTGCTTTCCATGGACGAGTTGGACGTGACATTGACAAATCGCTTCACGTCTGCGCTCTGAACCAGATTGGTCACGCCATTCTCCCACAGGCCGATAGGCGCTTGGTTTGAAATCCAGTATGATCGGTATGGTGACGAATGTAGCACATCGAATATGTGTATGCAGCTGTCCAAAGGCCGATGATGCTCTATGTTGTTTTCAGTCAGGAAGTTCATCACCGAGTATAAGGTGTTCGAGTTGGCACTTACCACATTGTCGAACACCAGGATGTCTTGCCGCGCCTGCAGGCGCGGCGTGGTCGCGCGCCCATACCCGTACAGGGACATGTGATTGCGGTTGCACGATTCGCCAATGACGACAACAACAAGTGTGGGATCATCGGTTGTCAACTTTGCATCAAGTGGGCGTAACGTGTGGTCTTTCAGTTTGCTGTATTCTTCCGATTCCTTGAAAAAGGAAATTACGGCACGTTCCACGTCGGGGACCGCCAGACGAAGAAAACGTTTGTGGACGATGTTGTCGGTGAAGAACAGGGCGACGGACAGCCACAGGGCCAACCATACGACGATTTCACCTGTTGATCGGAACGAGAGTTTCGGAATCCGCTTCAGCGTGATGACAAACAATGCGATATAGGGGATGAACATCAGCAACAAAGGGGTCATCTTGATGGTCATGAATTCCGACGCCTCGCTAAAGTTGGTGTTCAGAAACACAAAGATGGAAGAGGCATTCAGCGGACACTTCAGCAAAATCCAGTGGAAAAGGTTGATGAATCCGTCCACGAACAGCAGGCTCGCAGCGGTTACATACAGACATTTCTTCTGGGTGAGAACGAAAGGGATCAGCAGCACAACCGTCCACATCAGGAGCAAAAGCACACTCCTGAATGTGAAGACATCCCTGTTAAGCGCCAATCCCACCATCGGAGTGAAGATTACCAGGAGTATTAGCCAGATGAGGTTAGGATTGTTTTTCGTTTTTTTACTAAAAAGGCCCATGTCTTGCTCTAAAACTCTTTAGTTATTCTCTTTGAAAGGGAACAGGATGGCAAAACAAAAAAGAGACGCAAAATTTTGCGTCTCAAGTAGGTTAATCATCTAAGACGATAAAATTGCCATTCTTGTCGAATAGCAGGTCGGCGTCGGTTTCCCAACCAGACTCGTCAGATAATCCGACTTTGTAGCGGTTGTTTTCAAATTCAATCTCCTCAATGTACTGGCCGGGGCAGTTAGTGGCCACGTAAGTGACGATATTTGCCGGAAAGAAACCTGTGGGCATGAGTCTGCCGTGACAATCCACCTTTTTCCAATTGCCATTGGATCTGAAATCCACTTCCGTTCCGTCAACGAGGTCAACGTCATAGACACCATCTTCGTCTCTGATGACGGAAAGGATGTCAATGCCAGAGAAATAGGTTTTCAGGAATGTCTTTGCCTTGGAAGGCAGTTTGTCAGCAGTGACAGGTTTGTCGTCACACGACACAAACGCGCTCATGGTAGCCACGCTTATCAAGATCAAAAATAATTTTTTCATTGTTTAAAATTAGAGTTGTTGATTATTTGTTGTATTGAATATTGTCTTTGGGTAGAAACAAACAATTCACGTCTCCACCGGATTTTAATCATCGGAACCCGCGAAATTGCCGTTCTTGTCGAAAACCAGATCGAGGTCATTTTCCAACTCCACTTCGTAGCGTTTGTGCTCATACTTTACGTGGGTGGGATAATTCACCGGGAATTTGGCGGATAGGAACTGGGCCATATTGGCCGGGAGAATGCCGTCGGGCAGCGGGTTCAGACCGCAATCAACCTTGACCCATTGGCCATTGGATTTGAATTCCATCTCCGTACCGTCGAACAGCACCACTTCATATTTTAGGCCGTCCTTCCGTACAGAGAGCACCTCGGTACCATTGAAGTTGGCGGTGATGAACTGTTTCGCCTGGTTGGGCAGCTTGTCAACGGAAACGGTCCGGTCACACGATGAGAACAGGCCCAACAACAACACTGTTGACAAAATTGCAAAAAACTTTTTCATAAATAATTCGTTTTTTTAACTATTGACTTCGTAACAAACTATTAATCATCGGCATACATGAACTTGCCGCTCTTGTCGAACTTCAATTCCATGTCGGTTTCGAGCTCAATGTCGTAACCGTTATAAGTCTTATCGATTTTGGTGATGATATTGTTCGGGAAGTTGGCCTTCACATACTTCGAAATAGCAGCTGGAACAATGGCAGCCGGAACTGCACGCATACCACAATCGACATCTTTCCAATCACCTTGTAGTGTGAAGTCGATTTTGGTACCGTCTTTAAGCACCACCTCATATTCGCCGTCATCCAGCTTGGCGTAAAAGAACTCGGTCCCACTGAAATGCTGCGTGATGAACGCTTGTGCCTTTTGGGGAAGCTCTTTCAACGTTACAGGCCGGTCATTCGCAGCATAAACATTCAATGCCACCAGACCTAACAATAACAGGAATAATTTTTTCATTGTTTTGGATTTTTAAGTGATTTTAAAGGGGACTTCTATTTTTTTCTTCTTCCTGTTGTCGCTAATCCTGGTGCGAAGTCCGCTAAACACCAAGATAAGCAAACAAGGCTGCAAAATTATAATTATATTTGTTAATGGGATGCAAAAAAACTAAAAGGCTACAGTTTGTTGTCGTTTTTTTTACTTTTTTTATTCGACTATTTATATAACCACCTAATTACCAGCATATTATTATTTCACCCAAAGACGCAGTATTTTTTCGAACCTGCTCATATTATCAATTAGGTTTGTGAGGCTTATGGGTGTGGCGTTCTGCGCAAGACCGAATACCCGACTGAACTTTCCGTGAAGGGTTTTATATCCAATCACTATACATCATGTAAAAACATGAATAGGGAATGGAGTTTTTTCAAATAAAATGGATACCCACGAAAAATTGATTCCAACAACGGAATCCAAGCGAAACGTTCAACAGCGGCCCAGCCTCATCAGACGCAAACAAGCACCCTCCTTCGAGATAGGCCTGGAACCTCACCTTGTTCACCAGGTCATTTCCGGGTCTGTATCTTGGCAAAAGTTTCTTGGGGTCCGTCTCGACATCGTTGTACACCTCTTTGCTACCGTTGGCATATTTGATATAGAACACATCCCTTTTAACAATCTGATACGACGGGCCATCCTGATTGTCCCACTTTTTGTACGTAATCTCATCAATGCCAATTATGAGCACCTTTGCCTCAATCTCCTCCGCATTGCGAAGCACGATGATGTCTTGGGCATAAAGTGAGGAGATTCCCAAAAACACGAAAACAATTACCCATATAATTTATTCATGCTTGACATTTTTTACGGCAAAAATACGCAAAACTGAAACTGCGGGATTCTTTCATCGGCATGCCAATATTTTTCAGAAGGTGTAATGGACCCCGAGATTCACACTCCAGTCGAAATAATGGGCATCATACCGTTCGGCGAAGAGGCAGCCGTAGCCCGGCCGGAAATCGAACTGCAAGGCCACCGGCGCCTTGAATTTGTATTCGAGGCCGAAAATGCCGTTGGCACCGCACTTGCCGAAATCGCTGCGAGAATACAACGTCCCAAAGAAACCATTATAGTGGAGAGTACTCCAGCTGTAGCCGATGCTGGCGCCAACACCGACCAGACCATAAAGACCACCTGCCAAGTGGCCCTCGAACATGAAGTTAGGATTCAACTCCAGCGTCCAAATGTTAACACCGGAGAGATCCAGATTGCGGAAACGCCCGTCCGTAACAATATACTTGGTGCCCAAATCCACCTGGATGGCAAAATGATTTCCCGCAAAAGTCTTGAACGAGAGGGCTTGCGAATTCCCCACCGTGACACCAATCCCGTTTTTATACGGGGCCTGAGCCTGTGCATTCATCAAAACACCCATCATAATAGCGATGGCGAACAGAATTTTTGAACTTTTCTTCATAGATATAATATTTAAATTGTATAACATTCCACAACAATTAAGGGTAAGATGCGAGTTTCAAGCATCTTACCCCGGATAAATTTCAAGTCTAAGGCCAAATATGATTGGGAAACCACCACGACCTTAACACATTATTATTTAAGCTTTTTCTTCAGAGCGTACACAAATCTTTCGTTGAATTCCTTGTTGATGGCGGCAGATGTCTCTTCCCAGTCGCTGACAATATCCTTGGCATCCTTTTTTTCCTTGCCCTTCAAGGTGCCGCTGTTGAGCCGACGGTAGGCCTTTTCATATTCCTCAACCCTCTCATCGTATGATCTCACCTCTTTGTGAGTTCCATAACCGCTGTAAACATTGATGGTGTAGAAATTTTCACCTAAAACTGTAATATGGTCTCCGTCAATCTTAAAGGTAACATCCATCTGGAAGTTCTCGACAAAGCCACCTGCAAACGGATTGTAGGAGGCCTTCACGTTCATGACAACCTCAGCCTTCACAATCGAATCATTGTCACTTTTGATTTCGGCGGACTGCGAGGTGGAATTGAATGTGTTCAGCAGGTTAAGCACTTTCCGATGTGCATTTTCGGCCGTGTACTCATCGTTGTACGTATAGGCTCCATCCTCCTGCGTGAATTGGGCGAATCCGGTTGCAATAAACAAACCGAGCGCCAACGTCAAAAATAATTTTTTCATTTCAAACTAATTTTAAGTTAGTATTAATTTCAATAATATGGTTTCGCGGTAAAAACCGATTGCATTGGATTTGCAAATGTACGAAAAAGTTTACAAGCATCGTTTTTAATTTTTGTTAATATACAACATGTTTATTTTAAGATAATTACGCTCTAAAAACATATCCACATCCGTTTTCACGCCAGCATTCCCTCGTTTTTTTTTGCATCAATTTCGGATACAAATAACATACTACTATAGTTCTTAAACCGACAGACGGCGTCCTTATTATGTTTTTTCTGCCCCCTCTGCAATTTTTATCGTCATGATATCGTTAATCTCATTATTGAAATTCATTATTTAAATTATAAACACATTTTATTTTATGAAGAGATTTTTCTCCTTACTTCTGCTGATCACCTTGGCAAATGTACTGTTTGCCCAGACCCGCCACATGGTCAGCGGCTTCATCGTGGATTCCCTCAACCGCGAAAAGATATTCTACGCCACCATCGGACTGCTGACACTGGATTCCAACGCCACCGCCGTGGCCCACACTTTCAGCGACGCCACGGGCAAATTCGTACTGGAAGAGATACCTTCGGGCGACTACCTGTTGAAAGTATCGCTCGTGGGCTACGACCTGCTGACCAAGCCCGTCACCGTGGGCGGCGAGCGGAAAAACGTGGATCTGGGGGAAGTAGGGCTGAAAAAGACGAGCGGATTTTTGCAGGAGGTGCAGATCAAAGGCGAGAAACCTGTCTATATGGTAGATGGCGAGAAAACACTCTACAATGTCTCCGAGGATCCCACGATGCAGTCGGGCTCGGCAGCGGATGCCCTGCAGAACGCACCCGGCGTGGAGGTGGACGTGGAGGGCAACGTGACACTGCGCGGCGTCTCCTCCGTGGAGATCTGGATCAACAACAAACCCTCCAACATGAACGCCGAGGCGCTCAAGCAGTTCATCCAGCAGATGCCCGCGGGAAGCATCGAGAAGATTGAGGTCATCACCAACCCGTCGGCACGCTACAGTGCCCAGGGCAGCGGCGGCATCATCAACATCGTGACCGCCTCCAAAATCAAGAAAAACAGCTTCTTGAGCTTCGGCGTGCGCGGTTCCTCCACCCCCAGCGTCACGCCTTTCCTTTCTTACGTCTATGCCAACGAGAAGTTCTCCATCAGCACCTACCTCAACTACTCGTACAGCATCAACAAGAACAACAGCGAGTCGTTCTCCACGATACTGACCGACGGAGGGGACACCTCTTCCACTTTTCACAGTATCAACCAAGTCCAACAACCGGATCACAGTTTCGGCCTTTACATCAACGGCTCCTACACGCCCGACTCGATGAACAGCATCTACTTCTGGGCCGGCACCTATCCCAGCTTCGGCGGCTACACTTATTTGGATTCCACCTATTACAGGGAATACATCTACAATCCCAGCGACCGCTCCTTCTTCAATGACCAGGCACAAAGCACGGTCGGTGGCGGCGGCTATGGTGGAATGTGGTACGAGCACAAGTTCAACAGCAAGGGTCACAAGATCAGCGCTGATGTGAGTTTTTGGACGTGGGGCAGAAAGCAAAAAGGTGATGCCTTCCGTGATTACCTTTTTCTGGACAATCTAGACAAAAAGCAGAAGCTGGAGAACCACTACCGTTCGTTGGGATTGAGTGCCTCCGTGGACTATACCATCCCTTATCATAAAAACGGGGAAATAGAATTGGGCGTGTCAGGTTCCTTTGATCCTCGCTTGAATTATGAGCGTTATGACACATTGGTGTTCTCTACCGGCGACTATGTAATGGATGAGATCCGTTCCAAGGATGTGCGTGTCCGCGACGGCAGTGTGGACGCCTACGTCACGTTGCAGCACCGCTTCGGCGGCTTCACGCTTAAAGGCGGTCTGCGCACCGAGTACGAGATCTACAATCTCCTTATTCTCAACGACCCTCAATACGATGTACACAAAGGATACTTGGGGTTCTATCCCTCCCTGCACCTGAGTTACCGCACCAAGAATATGCACAACTTCAAGCTCAGCTACACCCGCCGTGTAAACAATCCGGACGGCGATGACTTGAGCACCCATATCAGTTACGGCGAGGATGGGTACGCCATCGGCAACCCCGATTTGCGGCAGACATTCACCAACTCCATAGAGGCGGGCTGGAGCAAATACATCAACAAGTTCGGCAACATTGGCATCAACGCCTGGTTCAAGAACAGCAAGGACGAGTTCAGCCAGCAATCGGATGTGGCCTACAGCCCCTTCTTCGGGCGCATCGTCACGTTTACGATGCCGGTCAATGCGGGCAAATCGCTCAACACCGGCGCCGAACTCAACGTGATGTACCGGCTTAAAGCCTTTATGAACATCCGTTTCTATGCCAATATGTACTATATGAAGTCCTCGTTCCAGTTCCGCAAAGAAGAAACGCCCTATACGGTGGACAATTTAGGATACAGTTTCCGTTTGAATTTCTGGGCCAAATTGTGGAAGGTGCTGGAGGTGAACGCCTCGGCCAATTACAGCTCCAAGAGCGTGAGTATGTTCACAATCACGCGTCCGCGCTACAACATCGATGCAGGTCTGCGCGCCGAGTTCTGGAAACGCCGCATCTCCGTACATCTGGATGTGCACGACATTTTCAACTGGAACAAGATGGGCACTGACGTCAACAATCCGTACTATACGCTCAGCAGCACCACAAGTAGCAGCTGGATGGGCCGCAGCATCCGTGCCGGCATCACCTTCAAGTTCGGCAAAATGGAGTTGGAAGGCGCCCAGGCGCAAGCCCAAGGGGGCGGCGGCCAAGGTGTGGGAAGGTAAAAAAAAAGCAGCCGAAAGGCTGCTTTTTTTAGTACTCCATCATGGGATCCAGCTCTTTGGCCTGGTCAATCATTTTCTGGAGCTCGGCGACGGACGGCACGCGGCCCACGAGATGTTTGGCCTCGTTGATCTCGTTCATCTTCGCGCTGAGATTCTCGGCCACGCGATGGCGGAATTCCTTCACGGTATCCACACCGGCAGCCTCCAACAACTCGGAGAATTGCGGGCCCACACCGTTGATACGCATCAGATCGGCATGGTTCGCCCATGTGAGGATCAGTTTCGGGGAGATGCCCGTCTGCTCGGCCAATTCGGCACGTCCGGCCGATTTTTTGCCCTTTTCCAGTAATTCTTCCACCGTGTTGATACCGGCTTCCGTCAGTTTGGCGGCATAAACATCGCCAATACCTTCTACATCAATAATCTTGTAACTCATAATCCTTGTGTTTTAAAATTTCGCAAAAATAGCAAAAATAAGATTCTTTCATAAGGCAAAAAAAAATTCTTTGTTTTTTTGAAAATAAAGACACTGAAAAAAATCAACATTCCATTATAATGATTATCTTTGCACCTTTTATTTTTTCAAACGAAAATAAGCATCGTAAACATCTGCAATATGAAAAAACATTCCACCCTTGTCATCCTGCTCCCCATCTTCTTCGCCTTTTTCGTGATGGGGTTTGTGGATGTGGTCGGCATTGCCACCTCCTATGTAAAAACGGACTTCCAGTTGTCGGAGCGGGCTTCCGGTTTCCTGCCGTCGATGGTTTTCCTCTGGTTTTTGCTGCTCTCCATCCCCACAGCATCCCTGATGAACAGGATTGGTCGCAAGAACACCGTACTGCTCAGTATGTTCGTCACCATTATCGGCATGATTATCCCGTTCATAAGTTACACACTAACCACCTGCTGCATTGCCTTCGTGCTATTGGGCGTGGGGAACACACTGTTGCAAGTATCTCTCAACCCGCTCATTTCCAACATGCTGTCCGGCGAGTTGCTCACCAGCTCCATGACGGGCGGGCAGGTCATCAAGGCGTTGTCGTCCTTCTGCGGTCCTTTCATTGCCATCTTCGCCACCAACGTGCTGGGCAACTGGCACTACATCTTCCCCATCTTCGCCGCCATCACGCTGATTTCCGGCCTGTGGCTCTATTTCACCAAGGTGGAACGGGAAGAGCAGCCGGAGACGACCTCCATCGGGGAATCCTTCAAGCTGCTGGGCGACCGCAACATACTGTTGCTTTTCATAGGCATCGTGGCCGTGGTGGGCATTGATGTGGGTCTCAACATGGAATCATCCAAACTGCTGATGGAACGGTTAGGAGTTTCTCTATCGGAAGTGGCTTACGCACCAAGCGTCTATTTCCTGTGCCGTACCATCGGTGCCTTCATCGGCACAGCACTGCTGGCCAAGATGAGCACCGTACGCTATTTCCGCTACAACATCATTGCCGCCTTTGTCGGTATGCTCATTCTGTTTTTCATGCAAGGGAAAGTATCCATTTTGCTCTTTATCGGGCTGGTAGGTTTCTTCTGTGCCAGCATTTTCTCTGTCATCTTCTCCTTAGCCATGCGTTTGCGCCCCGAGAAGGCCAACGAGATTTCCGGCCTGATGGTCACCGGCATTGTGGGCGGAGCCATTGTGCCGCCGGTCATGACCTCCCTGTCGGAGGGTATGGGGAGCCAGAACGGCGCCCTCATCATCCTGACCTTGTGCATCGCCTACCTCATCTATCTTTCTTTCCGTATTAAAATCCAAAACGACAAACAATAACATTCCAAACCACTCGGAATCATAATGAAACGAATCATCATCCCATTCCTCTGTTTCTTTGTCCTGCTGGCCGGCAACATAGCCACCGCGCAGGAGAGTCCTGTAAAATGGACCTTCAAAACCGTAAAAATCAACGACTCCGTGGCCGAGTTGCAATATCATGCCACCATTGACAACGGCTGGCATTTCTACTCGCAGACCAAGGATGCCAAGTGCATCGAGATTCCCGCCACGTTCACCTTCACGCCGGATGCGAAATACAAGCGCATCGGGAAGGTGCAGGAGCCCAAGGCACAAGAAGAGTACGACGATCTCTTCGACTGCACGTCGCGGTTCTTCACGAAAGCCGTCACATTCCGGCAGCGTGTGCAAGTACTGGACGACCAGCCGTTTACCATCAAGGGCCTGGTAGAGGGGCAAGCCTGCATTGACGGACGTTGCACGCCTGTGGAGCAGAAGTTCTCCTTCAATATCGCGGGATACCATCCGTCAAAAGGCGAGGTCGCACCCGCGCAACCCGATGCCGGGATCTCTGAAGACACGGTCACGAAAGCCGAGATAACGCCTGCGGAAACGCCTGCCGACGAGCCGGCACAAAGCGAGGAAAAAGAATCGTTGTGGGGCTATTTCTGGGGTGCCGTCGTCGGCGGCCTGATTGGCTTGCTGATGCCGTGCGTATTCCCTATGATTCCAATGACAGTGTCGTTCTTCTCCAAAGAGGGGCACAAAGGCAAACGCGACGCCCTGTTGTATGGATTCTTCATCATCCTCATTTTCATCCTGTTCGGACTGGTATTGTCGGCCATTTTCGGGGCTGACATGGGCAACATCCTGAGTACACATTGGATCCCGAACATTCTGTTTGCCGTAATATTTCTCATCTTCGCCTTCTCGCTGCTCGGTTATTTTGAGATCACGCTGCCCAGCTCGTGGGTCAACGGGTCGGCCAAGCGGCAGCGTCAGGGCGGCATTGCCGGCATCTTTTTCATGGCGCTGACCTTGGTGTTGGTCTCCTTCTCCTGCACGCTGCCCATCGCGGGTGCCGTGGCGCTCAATGCCGCTGGAGGCACCTTTCTGAAGCCCATCATCGGTATGTTGGGGTTCTCATTGGGCATCGCCGTGCCGTTCACCTTCTTCGCCCTGTTCCCCGGCCTTTTGAAGAAACTGCCCAAGTCGGGCGGCTGGATGAACACGCTGAAAGTCATCCTCGCCTTCGTGGAGTTAGCCTTCGCCCTGAAGTTCATCAACGTGCCCGACCAGACCTATCATTGGGGCATCCTTGACCGTGAGGTGTATTTAGCCTTCTGGATTGTACTATTCTCATTATTAGGATTATATCTGTTAGGAAAAATCCGATTCCCGTTGGATGACGATTATCCGGTGCAGAAGAGTTGGTTCCGCTTCACGCTGTCCATCTTCGTGTTCACATTCGTTGTTTATATGATTCCTGGCATGTTCGGCGCGCCGCTGAAGGCCATCTCCGGCTGGCTGCCGCCCATGACCACGCAAGACTTCGACATTTCGACAATTGTGCGCAACGAGAGCGGCAACTCCACCTACCAAATGGATGAAGAGCCTATGTACGCCGACAAACTCCATATTCCCTTCGGCATCAAGGGTTACTTTGACTACGACCAGGCGTTGCGCGTGGCCAAGAAAGAGGGGAAGCCCGTGTTCTTGGACTTCACCGGCCACGGCTGCACCAACTGCCGGAACGTGGAAAATGCCGTCTGGATTGACCCGGAGGTGCGCCGCATCTTCGCCGAGGAGGTCATCGTGGCCACCTTGTACGCCGACGACAAGGTCATCCAGATTCCCGAGAGTGAGGGACTGGTGGATGCCGACGGCGACCCCATCACCACCTTGGGCGGCAAGAACCGTTACATCGAACAGACGAAATATCACGAGAACTCACAACCCTGCTATTTCGTTGTGGATCCGGAAGGCAACATCCTCTCCGGCCCCACCTACTACGAACGCGACAAAGACAAATACATCCAATTCCTACGCAAAGGCATTGATGCGTATTCCAGCAAAGTGGGGAAGAACTAAAAGAGAAATCATTTTTTTGAGTATCTTTGCGGCGGCAAAATAAAAGAACGCCCGCATTTTATAAAATTGTTTTTTCACTAAAAACCTCCAATATAGACCTCTGATATGGCTTTCGCAAACCCCGCACTACTTTTTGGTCTGGCGGCCATCCTCGTCCCGATCATCATCCATCTGTTCAATTTCAGACGATACAAGACGGTGTATTTCTCCAACGTGAAGATGCTGGAGGACATCAAGAAGAAGACCAAGCGGGAGCAGACCATCCAACAATTAGTGGTATTGGCACTTCGCGTTTTGGGCATCGCCGCCCTGGTCCTCGCCTTCGCCCAACCCTTCATTCCCAACAGCAACTCCAAGAGCCGAAACGGGAATCTGGTTTCCATCTTCTTGGACAATTCCTACTCCATGGAAGCCAACAGCAAGGACGGCACGCTGCTCTATGAGGCAGTGGATGCGGCGAAGAACATCGTCAACGCCTTCGGCTTCAACGACGACTTCGTGCTCACCACCCAGGATTTCACCGGCGAGGAGTCGCACATCCTCAACAAGGATCAAATCCTGGAGCTATTGGACAACATCAAGGTTTCGCCCAAAAGCCATACTTGGAAAGAAATCCTCACCTTTGAAGAGAACACATGCTCCAATTCCCAGAAAGGCAACATCGTACATTATTATATATCGGATTTCCAGAAAAACAACTTCAACATCGCGCTGATGCGCACTGACAGCAGCACCAGTTCCTTTTTAGTTCCACTACCCACCCAATACAGCAACAATGTGGGCATTGACAGCTGCTGGTTCCTCTCGCCCGTGTTCAAGGTCGGGAACCAGGTAACCCTGTTCGCACGCATCCACAATTACGGGGAGGAGGAACTCAACAAGCTGCCGCTCAAGTTGTACGTCAACGACAAGCAGAAAGCTGTGGCAGCCATTGACATCCCCGCCGGGGCTTATACTGACTGCCGGATGGTTTACAACATCGAGGAGGTTGGCACGCAGTGCGCCCGCTTGGTGTTGGAGGACGCGCCCATCACCTTTGACGACCAGCTGTTTTTCACCTACGAAGTCACCGACAACACCCGCATTGCCGCCATCACCGACCGCGACGGCAACCGTTTCCTGTCGGCCCTGTTCGGAAAGGATTCCGTATTCACATACCTGCCCATGCCTTACACGCAGGTCAACTACAGCCAGCTGAAGCAGTGCGGCGTGGTGGTCCTGAACGAGATCCCCAAGATCTCCAGCGGGTTGGCTGACGAGCTGTCAAAATTCGTTAAAAGCGGGGGCACGCTGTTGGTCTTCCCCGCCACCGAAACCGACAATTCGGTCCGCCAGTTCCTCAGCAGCTTAGGCAGCGGCACCTACGGCAGTTTGCTGAAGAAAGAGCTGAAATGCAGCAGCATCAACACAGAAAGTCTCTATTTCAAAGGGGCTTTGGAAAACCGTAACGACCGCCTTGACATGCCGACCACGCTACAGCACCACGAGATCAAAGGCGGCGGAACGTCCGGCAGCGAGGTCATCATGTCATTAGAAGACGGCTCGCCCCTGCTGACTGCCTACACAGTGGACAAGGGCAAAGTCATTTTGTCGGCGGTGGCACTTCAGGACGCCTACGGCAACTGTCACCGGCACGCACTCTTCTTCGTGCCGCTGCACAACATCGGCATAATGAGCGTGATGCAGAACAAACTTTACAACATCATCGGCGTGGATCAGATGCAGAGCATCGCTTTACGCGCCCCCGGACGTGACGGCACACTCTCGCTAAAGGCACGTAAGGGCGGTGAGGAATTCATCCCCGAACAGCGCAGCATCGGCAACGAGACAGCTCTCTACTTCCACAACCAAGCAACCACCAGCAACTTCTACGACATTCTCCTTGACGGAACCAAGATGGGGACGATCGCCTTCAACCAGAACCGCAAAGAATCAGACCTGTCATGTTATGATGAAGACGAACTGACAAAGGCCGCCAAATCCTCCGACCAGAATATCGATGTCATCAAAACGGGCACCAAAAACATCGCTCAAAGTGCCACCGAAAAGCTCAACGGGAAGCCGCTTTGGATCTACTTCATAATCTTCTCACTTCTTTGTTTCCTGGCCGAAATCGCCGTTCTGCGCTTCTGGGGAAAACCGAAAGTGAGAGAGGAAAAAACAATTAACAATTAACAATTAACAATTAATAATTAATAGTGATTGGAGGGATTTGAGGAGAAATTATGAATGAGGAGCTTTGATTTTGAACTTTGAACGATGACCTTGTAACTTTATTACTTTCACATTTTCACCCTTTAACCATACAAACCTTACGAACATTGTAAACATTACAAACTGAACATCACAAACCTTTTTAAACCCAATAAAAAATGAACAAAGACTTATTGAAACTGTACCCGCATGATTTGTGGGAGAATTTCGGCCATCTTTGCGATGCGCCGCATCCATCCAAACACGAAGGCGAAGCCATCAAATGGATGAAGAGCTGGGCAGCCGAACACGACATCAAAGTTGAGCAGGACAAAACCGGGAATCTGTTATTCACCATACCGGCCACCAAGGGCATGGAAGACAGGACTCCCGTTATCTTGCAAGGCCACACCGACATGGTGCCGCAGGCCGACGACCCGAAATTCGACTTTCTGAAGAGCCCCATTGAGCCGATCATCGACAACGGCTGGGTTCGTGCGAACCGGACGACCTTAGGTGCCGACAACGGCATTGGCGTATGCGCCTCATTGGCCTGTGTGACCACCCCAGGCGTGAAACACGGTCCCATGGAAATCCTCGTCACCATTGATGAAGAGACTGGCATGACGGGCGCTTTCGGATTGAAGAAAGGCTTTGTTAAGGGTAAGATTCTCATCAATTTGGATTCCGAGACGGAAGGTGAGCTGTACGTGGGCTGCGCCGGCGGTATGGATGCCAATTTCGAGCGCAAATACACGACCATGCCGACGCCCGAGGAGATGAAGGGCTTCCGCCTCACCGTAACAGGTCTGCACGGAGGACACTCTGGCATGGACATCAATTTGGGCCGTGCCAACGCCAACAAGATTGCCGTGCGTTTCATCGCCCGTGCCATCAAGGAGTTCGGAGCTTGTTTAGCCACTCTGAACGGCGGCAGTCTGCGCAACGCAATTCCGCGTGAGGCGACCGCCATTTTGGCCGTTCCCGCCAAGAAAGCCACGGCATTCAAGAACTTCGCCAAGAAGTTCGAGGCTGCCGTCAAGGCCGAATTTTCCGCCACGGAAGAGAACATGGCCGTCTCCGTCAAGGCCGTTGACACGCCCGCAAAGGTGATCCGCACCAAGGCTCAGAACCAGTTCATCAATATGTTGTTCGCCATCCCCAACGGCGTATTGCGCATGAGCGATTCCATGGCTAATCTCGTGGAGACCTCCAATAATCTGGCAGCCATCAGCGCAGAAAACGGCGTGATGAAAGCCATCTGTCTGCTGCGCAGCTCGGTTGACACAGCCAAGGATGCATTAGGAGACCGCATGGCCGCCATCGCCGAACTGGCCGAATGCGATATCGAACTTACGGGCGCTTATCCGGGATGGAAGCCGAATATGGAATCCCCCATCCTCAAGACCTGTCAATCGGTTTATGCTAAGAAATTCAAACAAGAACCGAAAATCATGGCCATCCACGCCGGTCTGGAATGCGGTCTCTTCGGAGCCTGCTATCCGGATTGGGACATGGTCTCCTTCGGCCCGACCATCGAGCACCCGCACTCACCCGTCGAGCGCGTCAACATCGAATCCGTCGGCAAGTTCTTCGACTTCCTCGTGGAAGTTCTGAAAAATATACCGAAGAAATAATACGACATAACATAAGCGAGGCTGGCTCCCAATGGAAGCCAGCCTTTTTTTTCGGAGATTTTGCGTATCTTTGCACACAAATACACAACGATATGAAGCACATACATCTTCTTGCAATTTGCAGTCTTTTAATATTTTTATGCGGCTGCCATAAGAGCAACCCCATCGTAATCATTCCCAACCCAGTGGAATGCTCGCCGAAAGCCGGGCATTTTACCATTGATCAGGAAACATTCCTGTGTTTTGAAAATATCGATGACGAGAACAATCACGTGATGCGGATAATCCGCAACCTCTACCAGGAATCCTTCGGCATCACCCCGAACCTGGGCGACGGAAGCAGTCGAAGCAGCAACCGCATCCTCCTCGAGATCAACAAGAAGTGGGACGACAAATTAGGCGACGAGGGCTACACGCTGACCGTGCGGCGACGGAACGTCACCGCCAGAGCCAATACAGCGCAAGGGCTGTTCTACGCCTTCCAGACCCTCCGGCAGATGAGCATTCCCGATCTGCTGGCGGATTCCAAGAGCATCACCCTGCCCTGTGCCCGCATCACCGATTATCCGCGTTTTGCTTACCGCGGAGCACATTTGGACGTGTCACGACATTTCTTCGACACGGCTTTCGTGAAAAAATACATCGACCTCATGGCCGCCTACAAACTCAACAAGTTCCACTGGCACCTGACCGACGACCACGGCTGGCGCATCCAGATAGATCAATTTCCCGCTTTGACTTCCGTCGGCGCATGGCGGCCCGAACGGGACACGTGGGACACGCTCCATCCGGTGCAACCGGACGAAGCTATGACCTACGGCGGATTCTTCACCAAAGAGCAAGTGCGCGACATCATCCAATACGCTGCCGAGCGCTACATCGACATCATCCCGGAAATTGAAATCCCAGGGCACTGCAGCGCCATCCTAGCCGCCTATCCGCAGTTCGCCTGCGACGACTACCCTTACACAGTGGCCGTAGGGCCCTACTGGCCGCCCAAGGCTATCATGTGCGCCGGCAACGACGATGTGCTGGAATTCTACAAAAAAGTGCTGAACGAAGTGGCCGAATTATTCCCCTACCCTTACATCCACATCGGCGGTGACGAAGCCTTCAACGACAACTGGCAAGTGTGCCCCAAATGCCAGCAACGCATCGCTGACAAGCATCTTGACGGCGAAATGGCTCTGCAGCAATGGCTGATGGACCAGATAGACCAACATCTGAAACAATTGGGCAAAAAGGCCATTATCTGGGACGACATCGTGTCGGACGACATGGTGAACAAGTCCACCATCATGTGCTGGCAGGGACCTGAGGCAGCCAAGACCGCGGCCAAGCACGGCAACGACATCATCCTTTGCCCCACATCGCACTGCTATTTCAATTTCTATCAAGAAGATCCGAGCAAAGAGCCATTAGCCATGGAAGGCCTTATCACGTTAGAGAAGGCATACACTTTCGACCCGCTGCCGGAAGGACTTGACAAAGAACAGCAGAAACACATCTTAGGCGGCCAATGCAACCTTTGGACAGAGTTCATCAACACGCCCGAGCAAGCCGAATACATGCTACTGCCCCGTATGTGCGCCCTGTCGGAATGCGTTTGGACTCCAATGGAGCAGAAGGATTGGAAGAACTTTTCCGCCCGCACCGAATACCACCGGCAGATGCTGAAGAAGCTCGGCATCCACTGCCGCTAAAACATACGGGGAGATGCTTGAAGCACCTCCCCGTATTACAATATTGAATATATGCCGTCATTCCCCCGGCTCTTCATGGAAAAACGGGGAATTTCGATAATAATCAAATCCAAGATGACCCGTAATCGAGCCTTTGACCAACGTATCCTCGTTGTGGTCTATGGAACTCATCGTCAGATTGCGGGTACAATAGTTCCGCGAAGCCAGAAAACCATACGCATTCTGGTTGGCAGACACAAAATTCGTGTAAAGCACCCGGTCTTGCACAATACTCTGATTGGGTGTGGAGGCATCCACATATTTGACATACACGTCACTAACTGCCCAAATTTGCATTTTAAAGCAATAGTACTGCCTGCCATCTATCGCATCAATATAGCGCACCACGCCAGCTTTGGGTTGGATTGACTGTGCCAGGAACGTAAAGAAAGTTTTGGGGGCAAAACCGGTATAAAAGTTCTCACTACTGCTGGACGAGGCATATATAACACTGGGAGTCAAACGCTCGGTAACCGACTTGTGCTCCACAACATTTCTTACCGTATCCACTTCTATATAATAGAATGTCAAATAGATATCATACGCAGCAGCATTATTCGCCTCATAAAAACGAATCGGGGCGGTAATCGGATTGTTGTCCTGGTCCGCCAAATTGAAGTTCCAGCTGTTCATCGGGATGCGGATGGATAAATCGCCCACCATGACCGTTTCGGCATACACTTCCTCGCCCGTGTTGACATGGCGGATGACCAGCCGGTAGGTAGCCTCGGGATTCAGTTTCATCTCTGAATAATATAGCATCTGCTTCGGAGAGGGGAAAAAACCATCCTCTTTCGCCACACTCGTAGTGGTGTCCAAAATCTCCCCCCGTGTGCGAACCCCATTCATATACTCCTCCAGCCGCACCTCTATGGAGTCCACCGGATAATAGACATTATCCCAATTTCCAGCCTCCACCAATGCATTATCCTCGGTAATAAAACCTCTGTATATTTTAAAATAATGAATGTCATCATTGATATTCAACACACCATACGAAATGGTCACATCTTTATAGTCGGCAATCAGATTCGGTTTGTCATGGCAGCCACACAAAACAATCACGCCTAACAACAAAGAGGCAAAAGCAAAAGTTATTTGTTTCATAAAGGATATTCGTGTTAATTATATTCCGGGACCACGCGAACCCAAGGAGTGCCGATGCGTTCTCCCTTCACGTTGGTTTTAGAGTTCTTTTCAAATTTCTCGTTAATATAATAAATCAGTCGCAAGGAAACCAGATGGTTGTAAAATTTGCGCTGTTCGTATTCAGTATTATACTGGTCCATGACGAAACCCACGGTCATCTCGCGCACAGGCACCAACGAATGTTCCCAACGGATGCCGAGGGAGAGGTTCTTGTAGAGCCTTATGTCCACATCCGCCAGCACCGACCAGTCGCTGTAGTTATACACTTTGGGACGGGATTGTATGCTGGTGGTGCGGAGAAAACCGTTGTAAATATCCTTGGCGCGCACAAGCCTACCCCACGCAAACCCCAACCCGAAGGAGAAGCCCGTCCGCGGGTCCTCGTAACGGGCAAAAACGGGTATTTCAATGTAATCCAGGGAAATATTACACTTAGCCAAAGGGTCAAACGGCACTCTACGATCCACATCAGCAAAAAGTTCGGACGCGTATTTCGTCGTGTCGAATCCACCTGCGGCCTTGTAGCGCTTGTAGGAACCTTTTTGAGTGAACAGGAGTTCCATCGAAATCGACCATGTTTGCCGTTCATTGAGGGGCAGTTTGACTCCCAGTCCGGCATTGGCTCGAACCTTCGTGAAACCATGTACATCATCACCCTCTATCTGGCCAAAATTCACGCCACCAGCCACATACCCAATAAAACGCTGAGCCTCTACCGTCTGGAAAGAGAACAGGCCAAGTGCCATGAACAATATGCAAAGTACTTTTTTCATCTTTTTCAATTAAGCCCGCGAAAATACAAAAAAAGCGTTTCCGTCGCATCATAAAAAAAGGCCGATCGAATGACCGGCCTTTCATGTTGTATAGGAGCGGATTATTTACCTTCCTTTTCAAGATTCTCCTTAAGGGATTGCAGAACGTCCAGATCGCCCAACGTAGCTCTCTCGGTATTGCTTTCGTTGATCTTGGCAATCTCGCGTGCCTGCTTCTTCTCCTCAGCCTCTCTCATCTTCTCCTCATCTTCCTTGGTAGCCTGCCAAGTCTTCGTATGGGAAAGATGGATCTTCTTGGTGTCTTTGGAGAAGTCCACCACTACGAAATCAAGTACATCGTCCACCTTGGCCTGCGTCTTATCCTCTTTCAGCAGGTTGCGGTTGAAGGCGAAGCCCTCGATGCCGTACGGCAGAGCCACCACAGCACCCTTGTCGTTCATGCTGGTAATCGTACCCTGGTGGACAGAACCCACGGTGAAGATAGTCTTGAAGACATCCCACGGATTCTCTTCCAGCTGTTTGTGACCTAAGCTGAGACGACGATTCTCGGTATCCACTTCGAGGACAACGACATCGATCGGTTCGCCAACCTTGGTGAACTCAGCCGGATGTTTGATTTTCTTGGACCAGGAGAGGTCGGAGATATGGATCAGGCCGTCCACACCCTCTTCGAGTTCAACGAAGATACCGAAGTTGGTGAAGTTGCGGACCGTAGCCGTATGCTTGGAACCGACCGGGTATTTGGTAAGGATGTCCGTCCAAGGATCAGGGATGAGTTGCTTGATGCCGAGAGACATCTTGCGGTCCTCGCGGTCGAGGGTAAGGATAACAGCTTCCACTTCGTCGCCTTCCTTGAGGAAGTCCTTAGCGGTGCGCAGATGCTGTGACCAGGACATTTCGGAGACGTGGATGAGGCCTTCGACACCGGGGATAATCTCCACGAATGCGCCGTAATCGGCAATGACCACCACTTTACCTTTGACCTTGTCGCCCACCTTGAGGTTAGGATCCAGCTTATCCCACGGATGCGGGGTGAGTTGCTTGAGACCGAGAGCGATACGTTTCTTGTTCTCGTCAAAGTCGAGGATGACAACGTTGATTTTTTCATCCAACTTGACGACTTCTTCGGGGTTGGAAATACGGCCCCAAGAGAGGTCTGTGATATGGATAAGTCCGTCCACGCCGCCCAGGTCGATGAACACACCGTAAGAGGTGATGTTCTTGACAGTACCTTCCAGGATCTGGCCCTTTTCGAGCTTGCTGATGATCTCGGCCTTCTGGGCTTCGATTTCGGCTTCGATGAGTGCCTTGTGGGAGACAACGACGTTCTTGTAGTCGTGGTTGATCTTGACAACCTTGAACTCCATGGTCTTGTCCACATAGATGTCGTAGTCGCGAATCGGCTTGACATCGATCTGGGAGCCGGGCAGGAAGGCTTCGATACCGAACACATCCACGATGAGACCGCCTTTGGTTTTGCCCTTGACGTAGCCGGTGATGATTTCCTGGTTGTCGTATGCCTCGTTGACACGCTGCCAAGACTTGAGGATGAGGGCGCGTTTGTGGGAGAGTTGGAGTTGTCCGTTGGCATCCTCCTGGCTTTCCACATAAACTTCGATTTCGTCACCAATCTTCAGATTGGGGTTGTAACGGAGCTCGGAGGCGTTGATGACACCGTCGGATTTGAATCCGATGTTCACCACGATCTCACGGCTGTTAATGGAGACCACCTTACCCATGATGACGGCGTTCTCGTCCACCGACTTGAAGGATTTGGTGTAGCGTTCTTCCAACTGGGCTTTTTCGTCAGCCGTATAGCGTTCGCCATCGGCATCGATCTTGTTCCAATCAAAATTTTCAAGAGAACCGTAAGGATTCTCGATCTCACGCATCTTGCGGGGTCTCGGCTGTTCTGCCACCGTTTCCACTGCAGGAGCGGCTTCTTCCACTGCGTTTTCCACGACTTCCACAGCTTGCTCAACTGCGGGAGCAACTTCTTCAGCTACCGTTTCGGCAACATTTTCGATCTGGTTTTCTGCCGGAGCAGCCATTTCTTCAGGAGCATTGATTAATTCTTCTGACATTAAAATTTGTCCTTTTCACCTGGACAAAAGGTTTTTTTAGGGTTTTACAATGAGGTTAATTATCTATAAATCAAATTAAAGAGCCTCTTTTAATTTGAGGGTGCAAAGATACAAAAAATATGATTCAAAAATTTTTTTCCATAAAAAAGTATGCCATATTAAAAAAAAATGTATTTTTGCAGCCGTAAACATTGCGGGGTAGAGCAGTGGTAGCTCGTCGGGCTCATAACCCGGAGGTCGCAGTTGTTCGAGTCCTGCCCCCGCTACTGAAGAAAAGCGGAAAGCCGATCGGCTTCCGCTTTTTTTGTTTTTCTCCCCCCACCCCACGAAGTTGTCACAACAAACAAAAAAGGGAAAAGACTGTTCATCTTTTCCCTTTTCTCAGTCGGGGTGAGAAGACTCGAACTTCCGACCCCTTGCACCCCATGCAAGTGCGCTAGCCAACTGCGCCACACCCCGAACTTTTGAGGCCGCAAAAATACACTTTTTTTCGTACCCTTGCACTATTCCTGAAAAAATTTTTTATCGACACTGTTCATAACTTCTTTCCTCATTCTTATCTTCTTTAATATATTGTATAATTAAAATCATTACCTTTGCGCCCTTGAATGGTTAGAAGTCTTTCTTCTTTACTTAAAAAACTTATTTGTTTTAGAATCAATATTTTACAATAAAATATATGAAACAGTTCTACACACTGTTCCTTTTGGTTGTCGTTTGCTTCTGCGCCCAGGCGCAGACCGTCTCCATAGAGGAGGCCTCCACGGTGGCACGTCATTTCTTTCAGATGCAGGATCGGTCTTTCGCGCGACTGGCCGACATCAAGACCGACGGTCAGGACACCCTGATGTACATCTTCAATGCCGACAATGGCTACGTGGTCATCAGCGGAGACCGGCGCACCGTACCCGTGCTCGCCTATTCCGACCACCAGCCCTACCGTGAGGCGGACGTGATCCCACCCGTGAAGATGTGGCTGGACCATTACCAAGCCCAGCTTCGGGACATGAAGACCTGCAACTCCACGGCGGCTCCCTACTCGGCAACATGGGACCGTCTGAGCACAGGCGTGCGCACCCGTTCGGAACGCAGTGTGGCACCCCTGATGCAGTCGCACTGGGGGCAAGGGAGGTTCTACAACTACTACTGTCCAAAAGACTTTTCTGGCGAGAACGACCGCGTGGTCACGGGATGCGTGGCCACCGCCATGGCCCAGCTGATCTACTACTTCCGCTTTCCCGACACCGGCATCGGAAGCTACAGCTACACCGACTCCACCTACGGGGTTCAATCGGCAGACTACGGCAACACGACCTACGACTTCGCCGCCATGTGCGACAAACCGACATCCATAAACGACGCCATCTCCACCTTGATGTACCACTGCGGCGTGGGCGTGGACATGGTCTATGGTCCCAACGGATCGGGCATGTACAACCATAGCGCCGCCCGCGTGCTGCGCACCTTCTTCAAATATTCCCCACAAACAGAATACGTGTTCCGTGATTCCACCAACTTGAACTGGGACAGTCTCATCGTTCTGCATTTGGACAAAAAAATCCCGCTCTATTACGCCGGATGGAGCAATCCCAACATCAACGGACACGGATTCATCTGCGACGGCTACCAGCAGCACGACAGCCTCTACTATTATCATTTCAATTTCGGGTGGGACGGCTCCTCCGACAGCTACTTCTACACCAACGCCTTGAACCTCGTCGGCACGCATTTCAACCTTGCCCAGGAAATCATCGTGAACGCCTATCCGGACACGACGCTGTACCCATATCCCGCCGTACATCCGATCACCGGGCACGACACACTCACCACCCCTGCGGGCTCCTTTACCGACGGCTCGGTGGCGGAACAACCCATGCGGCCCCACACCGACTATTCATGGACCATCCGCCCGGAAGATGACGAGCACCTGTCCTCCATCTCATTCTCCATCCAGTGCGATTTGGGGACCAGCGACACGCTCACCATCCGCACAGACCAGAATCCCCCGGCGGTTTATTCGCTGACAGACACGACCGTCTTCCTCTCCTACAACTGGCCTTGCCATGAGATTCTCGTCCATCTGACCACCGGCAATGAAACCTCCGGCACCGGCATCCGTGCCAACTACAACACCGTTCTTGACGAGACATGCGACCAATATCAAATGTACTCCGGAAACAGCGGTTCCGTCTCCGACGGCAGCGAAGGCGGAAACTACACGCCCTTTGCCAACTGCCGCTACAACATCATCTTAACCAAGACCCAATCCCTGTTTTTGGACTTCCACCATTTTGATCTGGAAGAGAACCACGATTTCCTGTATCTCTATAACGGGAAATTCGACGAGAGCGCACTCGTAGCCACACTCACGGGCCAGATGTCCGACACCATCATCCGTATCGACAGCATCCGGCGCCTGTTCTGTCTTTTTGAAAGCGACGCCCACCAGAACGGAGCCGGCTTCGACTTCGACTATTACGCCAGCGGGAGCGATGTGGAGGCATTTGCCCCTTCTGCGGTACTAATAATGCCGAATCCCGTTGCAGAAAGTCTCACCATAACGGCACCCGAGACAATCCGGAGTGTGAAAATCCTTGACATGACAGGACGTGTCATCCGCACGGAAAACGGTGACGACCGCGACATGCGCCTTTCCATGACATCCTATCCCACTGGACTGTATATAATTCATATTCAAACCGATAATAATCATTACATTCAAAAAATCATAAAAAAATAACCCCATCACATGATTCGAAATCTATCCATTCTCATTTTCATCATCACTATGACCTGTATCACCCCGTTTGCTGAGGCCGCCTTCATTCAGGAAAACTCCATCGACCGCACGGTGGCATCCCTGAAAGGGAAAACATCCCTGTCTGAGATGCTGGTGAACCGTGGCGTGAAGCAGGCCGCGGCCTTCTGGACTGCCCAAGACGGCACTGACAAAGACTTTGACCAGTTCTGCCAGACCCACTTCTGCAGGAATCTGGCTGAAAAGACACTTCTTTTCAACCGTATCTGCGAAAATTTCGAGATTATATACGGGCACAACAACCGTATTTCCATCGAATTGCAGCGTCCCGGACAGGTGAGCGGCTACGAGCAGACCCTCATTGACCCGCTCTTCAGCGCATACAATGGCATGAGCCATTTCCAGGAGGACATGTTCGCGTCCAAGATGGCTTTCGTCATCATCCTGAATTTCCCGCATTTCACCCTGAAGGAGAAGCAGCATAACGGCAACCGGTGGTCGGAACTGGAATGGGGTTTTGTGCGGTTAGGCGACGTGTTCACCTCGCGTATCCCGGCCAACATCGAGCAGAACATCTCCAACGTCATGGCGGCGGCCAACAGGTACGCTGACAACTACAACATCGACATGGAGCAGGTGGGCAGCTACTACAACCAGTTCTACTGGCACACTCCCACGCCACTGATCTCCCATTGGGGCCTGCGTGACGAGCTGAAAGCCGCCTACGGCGACGCTGTCAACGGGGTGGAGAAGCAGGAAGTGCTGTATGACGTGATGAAACGCATCATACGCAACGACATTCCGTTAGACATCATCAAACACGACAAAAGCTACAAGTGGTACCCCTCCACCAACCAGATAATGCTGAACGGCATTGAAATCCTTTCTGAGGAGCGCGATTCTCGTTCCCGTTATCAGTATCTGCTGGATTTCTTCCACGCGGAAAAGGCTGCCGACGAATACTGCAAGAATACGGAGAACTTCATCCAACGCAAATTCGAAGAGGAATATGAGATTTCCGTCAGCGATGCGGAGGCATTGTTCCACAAACTGCTCTCCTCCCCGCAAGTGCAGGAAGTGGCCGACCTGATCCAGAAACGACTGGGGCGCAAGCTGCAACCCTTCGACATCTGGTACGACGGGTTCAAAGTTCGCGGGAGCATGAACCAGAGCGAACTGGACCGCATCGTACGCGACAAATATCCCTCCAAGGAGGCTTTCCAACAAGATCTTCCGAACATTCTTGCCAAAATGGGATTCACGCCTGAGAAAGCCGCCCTCATCTGTTCCCACGTGACGGTGGACGCCTCCGTCGGGGCCGGCCACGCCATCGAATCCATGATGCGCACCGACAACGCCATGCTGCGCACCCGTATCGGGGCCGATGGCATGGACTACAAGGGCTACAACATCGGGGTACACGAGTTCGGCCATAACGTGGAACAGACCATCTCCCTCCACGACGTGCCCAACTATTTCATGCGCGGCGTACCCAACACGGGCTTCACAGAAGCTCTTGCCTTCATTTTCCAGAGTAAAGACCTCGAACTGCTCGGACTGACCGCCGAAAACAGGTTGATGGACGAGCTGAACACCCTCGACCTTTTCTGGAACTGCTATGAAATCATGGGTGTTTCCATGGTGGACATCAAAGTGTGGCAATGGATGTACAACCATCCTCACGCCAATGCGAACCAGCTGCGAGACGCTGTCATCCAAATCGCCAAGGATGTCTGGAACCAATACTACGCCCCCGTCTTCAAGGTCAAGGACGAGCCCATTCTGGCCATCTACTCCCACATGTTCATCGACCCGTTGTACTTGCCGGCGTATCCCATCGGACACATTATCGACTACCAATTAGAATCCTATCTGAAAGACAAAAACACAGGCGAGGAGGTGACGCGCATCTACAAGATGGGACGTTTGGAACCCAACCTGTGGATGAAACGTGCCGTAGGCGATAACCTGTCTGTGGAGCCGCTTCTGAAACACACGGACGAAGCTATCCAGAAAGTGGGAGCCCACAAGAACGTGACCCCCAAGGCAAAGCCATCCAAAAAGAAATAATCTCTATAATCAATTGAATTTCACCTTATTCAACCTCATAAGGTGGAATAGGAAGCGGGAAATCGGTTTGGTTCGATCCCGTCTGGTCATATCCATCTGGATATTCAATTTAGGCAACAAGGGCAGTTTGTGTGTGTCCACGAACTCAATCAGAGTGCTGTCAGCATCTTCTATGACGGCAAAGTGGCCAACCGCATCCCCCATTTTGACATGTTTTTGTTCCACGCTGCTGTCAATGGTGTAGGGATGCCCCTTCTGGCGGCAAAAGTCCTCCAATTCACGCATATTCACAGCCTCGAAGCTGATTTCACAGAAGCCCGGATCGCCCCACAGCCGTCCTTCATAGCGATTGCGTGGCGTACGGTCCAAGGCCTGCACCAGTTCGATGACACTGGGTCCGTAAAATTCCGAAAACTGTCCCTCATCCTGTTTCAGCTTCCTCAACAACACCCGACGGTAGTTCTGAAGGCCGCCCGAAAGCGTATGCCAATCCTGAAACGCACCCTGTTTGTCATAAACAAGCTCGTCATACCCCAAGATATCACGATATACAGTCATGGCCTTCTCTATGTCCGACACCCCGATGGTGGCACCCACCACTCCACCGGAATAGTTTCCTTCGTCAATGAAAACCGTATTATCCTCCACAACTTGAAAACAATTTCCTTCTGGATCAAAAAGATAGAATGTAGGCAATCCACGCGGGTCGGTAACCACCGGAGTCACCGTGTCGCATTTGGCGGAAAGTTCCTCTTGATACGCCTGGACATTATGGCTTTTGATCTTCGCCATGAAAATGCCCAAATCGCCCACTTGGGCTTCAAACGTGACCGCCCGCGGCTGACGGTCGGTGTATTGCCACATTTCAAGAGCTCCCCCACCCTGCATATTGACCGCCACACAAGCATGCCGGCGAACTGACTGTTCACCTGTATAACGCTGGCGCAGGCTCACTTCCGACTCATCCTCCACAACCCGAACATCGAAGTGGAACATTTCCGCATACCACTTCCACAAGGCTTTTATATCACTGGTTCCCACGCAAATCTGCTGGATACCTATAAGAGAATAGTTTTGCATTTTAATCCATTTTTCAAAATGCAAACGTACGTTTTTTTTTATTATTAAAAGCAAAAAAATTCATCAAAATAGCAACGACATGACAATCAATTAATTACCATCACACCTATAAAGCAATAAAATCAGATGATATCTTTTTCGTCAATCAAGTTGTTGATGATGGCATAAACGGTTAAGGCGGACACAGATTTGATGCCGGTTTTGCGGACGATGTTCTTACGATGGGTAATGACCGTATGGATGGAGATATGCAGCTGGTCGGCAATTTCACTGTTTTTCAGTCCTTTGGCAAGGCATACCAACACATCCTTCTCCCTGTCGGAAAGTTGTGCCGACTCCGACTCATCCTCCGCTTCGCGCATGGAATCCTGCAGCTGGTTGAGCGTGTAACGGATTCGTTGCAGCTCATCCGTCATCTCAATTACCCCATGGTATTGGCGCAGCTGGGCTGCATCCACGAACGTACTGACCAGCGCCACAAGCTTCATATTCGGCATATCCTCAAAAAGCGTGCGTACCGACATGCGCTTAGCGTAATCCAACATGACGGGATTGAGAATCAGGATATCGGGGTTAAGCACGCGCACACGCGAGAAGAGAGCCTGCACATCACTCGTCTTCCATGCAATTTCGCAATCCGGAATCTCCTGCAACATCGCAGCCAGCCCCAACTGAAGCATCGGGGAGGGATCGGCAATCACTATTTTCATATTACGACTCATGGTGTTCCAAAGAATGTAAATAAGGAATCAGAATACGGTCTTCTATCTGGGCATGCTTGGTAAGGTCGCTGGAGAGCACATAGATGTCTAACAGCATATCCACACGTTCGCGTTGTGCGATGTCGGCGGGGATGTACTTGATCAACAGGTTGGTGAAATCGCTCAATTTGTCTTCTATGGCTGCATGTTGTTTATCGAACACCGCTTTCCGGGCAGCGCATTTGCAAACCATCGCTCCCGGTTGATGGGAACGGATAAAGGGGAAAATCACCTCTTCCTCATATTTGAAATGGGCCACAATCTCCTTTTTATATTCCGAAAAGAAATTAAGGATCAGCAACTTGTATTTCTCATTCCAATCCGAGACAATCTCCTGCAAATGATGTTCGATATGGGGAAACTCATACTCCAGGTAATCCTTATGGGAGGCCTCCAGATAGCGCATGATGTCTTCCATCGCGCACACGGCCAATTCTTCGGACTGCGGCACATAACCATCTTCCAGATACACCCGGCACAAAAGAACGAAAAACGGCACGGGGATATTGTTCTCTCCGCACACCTGTCCCACGGTCTTCTCGCCGAAGCCCAAGGAGATACCCATTCGGGGGAAAAGCTTGATCAAGCGATGGTAGCGGGCCAACAGATCCGCCATCTTCATCTTGGGATTCACCGATATGCTTTTTGAAAAATCCTGTTCCATATTGTACAATATTATTGTTTAGGATGAACCACGAACTGGATGGTGGCGCGACTGGTCTGCCGCAGGAGCACCACCCGACCACGCATCACGCGATCGATTGCTTCCGGTGTATGATGACGTATGGTGATAAGCTGCACATCCTCATTGTATTTCACTTTGTACTTGCCCTGTAAAGCCTTGATACAACTGTGTACCCGCCGCGGTTCCGCATCCGTACATACGGAAAAACTCAAGGCGGAGTTCTGCATCATGTTAATCCGAATCCGATGCTGCGACAATACGGCGAAAATGTCAGAGAGATTATCCACGGCAATAAAGGAGAAGTCCTTCGGGAAAATCGTGATCAGCGTCTGATGGTCTTTGACAATAAAGGATGGAACCGTCGTGTCTAATGGGCATTTGGTGATGATGCTGCCTTCGGAATCCGGTTGGTAAAAAGATTTTACATACAATGGTATCTGTTTGTTCTGCAGGGGTTTTAATGTTTTCGGATGAATAATGGACGCACCGTAATAGGAAAGTTCCACGGCTTCCTCGTATGGGATTTTATCCAATTTCACTGCATCGGGGAAGCGTTTGGGATCGGCGTTGAGCAGACCGGGCACATCCTTCCAGATGGTCACGTTACGGGCATCCAATGCGTAGGCCATGATGGCCGCCGAGTAGTCGGAGCCTTCCCGCCCGAGGGTGGTTGTATGCTGGTCGGAGGTGCCACCGATGAAGCCCTGTGTTATCACAATCGGGAACCGTTGGCTAAAGGCGTTCTCCACCGCCGTACGGATCTGCCGGCACGATGTTTTCCAGTCCACCACACCTTCTCGGTAGGTAGCGTCGGTACGTACCAGCATGCGGGCATCGAGCCATAGGTTCGGGATGCCAGCGATATTCAGATAGCCGGAAATCAGCGTGGTAGATAGCAGTTCCCCATAGCTGACAATCTGGTCGTAATCAAAGTCGTAGTTCGCGTCGGGCTGCTGGGAAAGACGTTCTCGCAATCCATCAAAGATATGCCTCAAATGGTCAATAATGGCCCCTGGGTCCGGCACCAGCCGTTCGGCCACATCCTCATGCTGGCGCTGCAATTCATCCACTAACGCGTGCCAATCTGGCGTGCCGTCACGGTAGGCGGCCAGCGTCTTTTCCAAGAAGTTAGTGGTCTTGCCCATGGCGGAAATCACCACCACAAGATGCTCGTTCGGGTAACGGCGAAGAATCTGCTGCAGATTCTCTATGGCCGGGGCGTCCTTCACCGAAGCCCCACCGAATTTAAAGACTTTCACTTCCATCACTTCTCTTTTTTAATTACCTGTAACAATGTTCTTCCCACCACACCGAGCGTATTTTTGTCGATATGCTGGATATTGTCATCCAGCGTATGCCATACCGGCGGGAAACCTGTACCGGAAACCGCATCATAATGGATGATGTCGATCATGCGCACGGACGAGAACTTATTGACATAATAGTGGTCATCGGTAATCACGCCGCCCGGTTTGTTAATGAAATAGGACCCATAGCCGATCTCGTAGGCCGTCGCCCACACGTTGGCCACCACGGGTTGCGCATCACGCATGGAAAACTGCTCCTGATAAAAGCAGGCGTTGGGCGCACCCACCATATCGAGCAAGATGCCGTAACGGGCACGGTAGCCGGACTGGTGCGGGTTCTTGGCCCAATATTGCGACCCAAGGCCCCACCATTCCCCGGAAGGAGCCTCCACCCCTTCCTTGGGACCGTAGTCTTCGGCATCAAAGAGGACAATATCCACGCCGACATCCGGGCGATTTTTCTGCAACTGGCGGGCAACTTCCAACAGCACCCCCACTCCAGAGGCCCCGTCATTAGCCCCGTCAATAGCCTTGTCGCGATTAGCCGGATTCGGGTCATGATCGGCAAAGGGACGTGCATCCCAATGGGCTGCCAACACCACACGTTCCGGATTCTGCGGAGAAAACGAAGCTATTATATTATCAGCCTGCCAGTTATGGCCATCATACGTATGAGCCGTAAACGATTGTAAATAAGCCGTATCGCAAAACGAAGCCAATTGTTTGAGCAGATAGTCGCGACAGGCGGCATGAGCGTCGCTGCCCAGCGTGCGGGGACCGAAGTCCGTTTGTGCTTTGACATAAGCATAGGCTGAATCAACGTCAAAATCCGGCGGAGCCACCACCGGATTGACTTCATTATTCGATGTGTTTTTCTTGTTATGACAACTTGTGACGCTCAAACAGAGCAACGCCAAAAGAAAAAGAGTTTTATGGAATTTCAAGACGAAGTGCGTTTTATTTGTTGAATTGTTGATTTGTTGAATTGATATTGGACGTTGGGGATTACAAAGTTAAGAAATTAATGAATTAAGAAATTAAGAGAATACGTTCTTTGATCTATATTCATTGTTCTATAGTCTTAACCCGCCTTAATTATATTAATTATTAATTGTTAATTGTTAATTATTTACAGCACCGTTATCGTGCTCTTGATCACTTTGGAGACGCCGTCCAGATCTTTGTATTTCAATATATACGGGTACACTTGGTTGTATTCTACGGGCTTGTCGGTGTTGCCCTTCGTGCCGCACCATTTCAGGTCTTTCGGGTCGCCCTTGAAGCTGTATATCAGCTCGCCCGTGCGCGTGAACACCGTGAACTCCACGTACTTTATCAGTTTCCACTGAGGCACCGTGAAGCAGTCGTTGAGTGGATCGCCCGGAGACTTTCCGCCACGGTCCGACGGCGTGATCGCGTTCACCAGATTCACAAACGGCTTGCACGTCGGAATCACAATCGTGCCGCTCGCCTTGCATCCGCTGTTCTTATCCGTCACCGTCACCGAGTAGGTGCCTG